>Ga0206819_10196_pt1 | contig 21925 bp, 23 predicted proteins | sample Alteio_BWOrgCont_87_FD_152855 | JGI IMG/M metagenome (GOLD analysis project Ga0206819, IMG submission 152855) | Enriched cells from forest soil in Barre Woods Harvard Forest LTER site, Petersham, Massachusetts, United States -... | ecosystem: Environmental > Terrestrial > Soil > Temperate forest >... | reverse complement strand
GCGCACAAATTCTCCAAGTCGGCTCAGGAGAAAATCACCAAAGCTGGGGGCAAGTTCGAGGTCTTGCAGTAATGTTCGAGAAATTAGCCAACATATTTCGCATCCCCGACCTGCGCAAGCGAATTCTCTTCACCCTGGGATTGTTGGCGGTATACCGTCTAGGTGGGCACATTCCCACGCCGGGCGTCAATGCGGACAAGCTGCAACAATTCTTCGAGCAGAATAAGGGTACGTTCCTGGGTTTTGTGGATCTCTTCTCCGGCGGCCAGCTTCGCCGGCTTACGATTTTCGCCCTGGGCATCATGCCGTATATCACGGCGTCGATCATTCTGCAGCTTTTGACCGTGGTCTATGAGCCGCTGGCAAAGTTGCAAAAAGAAGGCGAACTGGGACGCAAGAAAATCACTCAGTGGACGCGATATCTGACGGTCATTTTGAGTTCGGTGCAATCGCTCGGCATTGCGATCAGTCTGGAAAAGTCAGGCGACTTCGTAGTTAACCCCGGTGTTCCCTTCATCTTGATGACCATGCTGACCCTGACCACGGGCAGCGCCTTTATCATGTGGCTGGGCGAGCAGATTACGGAACGCGGCGTCGGCAACGGCATGTCGCTCCTGATCTTCGCCGGCATCGTCGTCGGCCTCCCGCGCGGCGTCGCGGACCTGATCGATAAAGTCCGCACCGATGCCTGGGGAGCCTTCACCGCGCCTGCCATGATTCTGCTGGTCGGCATCATGGTTTTGGTTGTGGCTTTCATCGTCTATGTGGAGCGCAGCGAACGCCGCATACCGGTGCAATATGCCAAGCGTGTGGTCGGACGCAAAGTCATGGGAGGGCAATCGACCCACCTGCCGTTACGCGTGAATGCCGGCGGCGTGATGCCTGTGATTTTTGCCTCGTCAATCCTGACCATGCCCCAGACTATGGGATACGGGTTGCGCAATAATCGATACTTTGGCGACCTTATTCATTGGCTGGGTTGGGGCGAGCCGCTTTATACATTTTTGTACGCCGTAGGCATCATTTTCTTCGCCTACTTTTACGTATCGATTGTCTTCAACCCCAACGAGGTTGCCGACAACATGCGCAAGTATGGCGGGTTCATTCCCGGCATCCGGCCCGGCAAACGCACGGCCGATCATATCAACGAGATCTTGACTCGCATCACGCTGGTCGGCGCCCTGTACTTGATCATCATTTCGTTCATCCCAGAGTGGATGATTACCGGCATCCATCTCAACCATCTGTATGGACCGATCGGAGCGTTTTTCGAGCGGCTGCCTACGTGGGTGACTAACGGGTTGGGCGTGACGTTCTATTTCGGTGGCACGTCACTGCTGATCGTGGTTGGCGTGGCGATGGATACGGTGACGCAGATTGAAGCGCAGCTCATCATGCGCCACTACGACGGGTTTACGCCGCGCAGCGGCCGGATCCGCGGCCGCCGCAGTTGGACATAAGCGAAAGTTTGAGGTTGCCGTACCGCCCGGTCGGCGGGTGGTTATGGAGCTGACCGAGTGCGCCTGGAAGCAGGGAACGTATTAAGTGTCAGGTTCGATGGAGACCTCGCAAAACATCGGCCCAGTTGTGCTGCTTGGGCCACCGGGTGCCGGCAAAGGCACGCAGGCTAAGCGGATAGCCGAACACTATGGCATCCCGCAGATCTCGACCGGAGACATTCTGCGGGATCATGTGCAACGCGGCACCGAGTTGGGTTTGCAGGCCAAAGCCCTCATGGCCCGGGGCGAACTGGTTTCCGACGATCTGGTTTGCGACATGGTAGCTTGGCGGCTCCGGGACGGGGATTGTGAGCGCGGTTTCATTCTTGACGGGTTTCCGCGCACTGCCAAGCAGGCTGGATGGCTGGACGCTTATTTTGACAGCGAGATCTTTGACAACTTACGCGGCGGCAAGTGCCTGCCAATTGTGATCCGCATCGACGTGGACTATAATCAGTTAGTAAAGCGGATAACCGGACGCAGGACTTGTCTCGCCAACGGACACATCTATAACATCTTTTTCCAGCCGCCCCGCGTCGCCGACATTTGCGATATTGACGGTTCCCCGCTGATTATCCGCAGCGATGATCGTGAGGAAGTGATCCGGGAGCGTCTGAAGACATACGACCTCCAGACCCGGCCTGTCGCCGAGTACTATGAGCAAAAGGGTCGCTTGGTTTCGGTGAACGGCGAGTTGCCGGTGGGTGAGGTCAGTGGGCAGATGTTTTACGTGATTGAGCATCGGGATGGCAATTGTTTGTAAGTCGGCGGTCGAAATCGAAAGAATGCGGGCGAGCGGTCGCATCGTCCGGGAAGTGCTCGATCATGTTCGCGCACTCGTAGCCCCCGGCGCCACAACCATGGATCTGGAACGGGCGGCCGAGAAGAAGATCAAGGAACTGGGCGCGAAGCCGGCATTCAAGGGTTACTACGATTATCCTTGCGTGCTCTGCACCTCGGTGAACGAAGAGATTGTTCACGGCATCCCGTCGGAAAAACGGATGCTAAAAGCGGGCGACATCGTTTCCATCGATTGCGGCGTGGTTCTCGATGGATACTACGGGGACGCTGCGATTACGGTTCCGGTGGACGATTCGGTCAAACCGGAAGTTCGCAAGCTGCTCGAGGTCACCGAAGCTTCGCTATATAAAGGCATCGAGCAAGTGCGGGTAGGAAATGCAGTCGGCGACGTAGGCGCGGCGGTGCAGGAATTTGTGGAAGCCAACGGTTTCAGCGTGGTGCGAGAGTTCGTGGGACACGGTATTGGGACCAAGCTGCATGAAGAGCCGCAAGTCCCGAACTTCGGAGCTCGCGGACACGGCACGCGGTTGCGCGAGGGCATGGTTCTCGCGATTGAACCAATGGTAAATTTTGGCAAGCCGGGAACCCGCGTGTTGGATGATAAATGGACAGCGGTGACCGCCGACGGAAGCTGCAGCGCTCATTTTGAACATTGCGTGGCAGTGACAAAAGATGGGCCGATGATTTTGACGCAGTAGCAAATTTTAAGGAGTCGATGAGCAAAGAGGACGCGATTGAGGTGATGGCAACGGTGCTTGAGCCGCTGCCCAATGCCATGTTCAAAGTCGAACTGGAAAATAAACATCAGGTGCTGGCGCACGTCTCAGGCAAAATGCGCAAGAATTTCATTCGTATCTTGCCAGGAGACAAAGTTGCAGTCGAGCTTTCGCCCTACGACCTGAATCGCGGACGCATCGTGTATCGCTATAAATAAATTAAGGGAATCGAGATTATGAAAGTCAGGGCGTCAGTAAAGAAAATTTGCGATAAGTGCAAGGTCATTCACCGCAAGGGTGTGGTGCGGGTGATCTGCGAAACCACCAAACACAAGCAACGCCAGGGATAAGAGATAAAGGATAAACATGGCACGCATTGCAGGCATCGATCTTCCGCGCAACAAGCACATTAATATTGCGCTGACCTATATCTACGGAATCGGCGATCCGCGCGCCGCCCGCATTCTCGATCAGGCGAAAGTCGAACCGATGAAGAAGGTTCAGGACCTTGGCGAGGATGAGGTCAACCGCATCCGGCAAGTAATCGAGGCCGAGGGTCTGGTGGAAGGTGATTTGCGCAAGGAAGTTTCGATGAACATCAAACGGCTCATCGAAATCGGCTCCTACCGTGGGTATCGCCATCGCCGCAATCTGCCAGTTCGCGGACAGCGCACTCACACCAATGCCAGGACTCGCAAAGGTCCGCGCAAAGGCACAGTAGCAGCCAAGAAGAAGACGGCGACTAAGACTTAAGGACTGAGACACTATGGCAAAACCAGCGGCAGCCGGCGGCCCCGCGGCCCCAGAGAAAAAAGGCAAGAAGAAGACGTTCAAGAAGAAGGAGCGCAAGCACGTCTCCCACGGTATTGCGCACATCCAGGCTTCGTTCAACAACACGATCGTGACCATCGCCGATCAAGCCGGGAATGTGCTCTCGTGGAAGAGCTCGGGCTCACTTGGATTCCGTGGGTCGCGGAAAGGGACGCCATTTGCGGCCCAGCAAGCGGCATCGAACGCCGCGGTATTGGCACGTGATCACGGCGTACGCAGCGTGGAAGTGCGAGTCAGCGGTCCCGGTTCGGGACGCGAGTCGGCGATCCGCGCGCTGGCTGCCTCGGGCATCGAAGTGCGCAACATCAAAGACGCTACGCCGATTCCGCACAACGGCTGCCGTCCGCCAAAGCGCCGTAGAGTTTGATTGTGAATCCGTAGAAACATAGCGATGTTTCTACAACAGTAAACGTCCGGGACGAAGGGTGAAGCCAAACCTGTAAACCGGTCATCTAAAGGAGAAGCAACTTGGCACGTTACACTGATCCCGTCTGTCGTCTCTGCCGCCGCGAGGGCATGAAGCTGTTCCTCAAAGGCACCAAATGCTTCAGCGATAAATGTCCCATCGAGAAGCGCAATTTTGCTCCCGGCCAACACGGCAAGGACCGCAAGTCGAAAATCGTGGGCTACGGCCTGCAACTGCGCGAGAAGCAAAAGACCAAGCGCATTTATTTCGCCCAGGAAGGCCAGTTCCGCAATTACTTCGAGAAGGCCGCACGCTCACGAGGCGTCACCGGCGAACTGCTTCTGCAGCAACTTGAGCGCCGCTTGGACAACGTAGTCTACCGCTTAGGTTTCGGCGTATCCCGCCGCCAGGCGCGGCAGCTAGTGCGTCACGGGCACATTCAAGTGGATGGCCGCAAAGTCAACATTCCGTCGTACCAAGTGAGTGTTGGCGAGGAAATTGGCATCCGCGAAGGCAGCCTCAAGCTGGCGATTCTCGAGCCGGCGAAAGAGTTTGCCAGCCATCAGAACGCGCCCACGTGGCTGGAGATTGATCGCGACAATTACAAGGGCAAAGTTTTAAGCTTGCCGAAACGCGAAGACATTCATCTGCCAGTAAACGAGCAGTTGATCGTCGAACTGTATAGCAAGTAACCCGATCGGCTCGGCGTTAGCCGAGCCGGCGTTGTGCTGAGTAAGCGAAGATCTCGCGAGTTCAGTCAGCTTTTTCTGGTCCACATTCGAGCCAGATCAGCCTGTTCCGACGTTTGACCTGAACGCAACACGGACCAGTTCAGGGAGTCAGAACTGAGCCAAACGGCCGAAGGAGAATAAACAAATGCTGTGGAAGGGTTTTCAAAAACCAAAACGCTTAGCAGTCGATACTCAGACCCTCACCGATAAGTACGGAATCTTCTGGGCTCAGCCGTTTGAACGGGGATTCGGCACCACGATCGGCAACGCGCTTCGGCGGGTTCTATTGTCCTCGATCGAAGGAGCCGCGGTCACTGCGGTAAAGATCGAAGGCGTGCTGCACGAGTTCCAGTCGATTCCTGGCGTAGTCGAGGACGCGACCGACATCATCCTCAACCTGAAGCAGATTCCCTTCAAGCTTAGCGGCGACGCGCCGAAAGCCATCTACCTGCGGGCCGATCAGCCGGGTGTGGTCACTTCGGGCATGATTGAAGCGGATGCGGATGTCGAGGTTCTGGATAAAGACGTTTATGTCGCCACCGTGAGTGAAGGCGGCAAGCTCGATATGGAAATGCGCCTCAAGCGCGGCCGTGGCTACGTCTCCGCCGACAAGAATTTCGACGAGGATCTCGGCATCGGTTTCATTCCTATTGACTCAGTGCACTCCCCGGTGCGCAAGTGCAATTACACCGTGGAAGCCGCGCGTCTCGGGCAGATCACCGATTACGACAAGCTCACTCTCGAAGTCTGGACCAACGGCTCCATCACTCCAGCTGATTCCATCGGCCTGGCGGCGAAGCTGCTGAAGGACCACATGAATATCTTCATCAACTTCGAAGAGGATATCGAGACTTCGACTTCGTCCGAAGAACGCAAGCCCGAGATCAAGAACGAGAATCTCAATCGTTCGGTCGAGGAACTTGAACTCTCCGTGCGCAGCTACAATTGCCTGAAGAACGCGAACATTCAGTCGATTGGCGAACTGGTGCAGAAGACCGAAGCCGAAATGCTGAAGACCAAGAACTTCGGCCGCAAGTCGCTGAACGAGATCAAGGAAATTCTGGGCACGATGGGCTTGAGTCTGGGAATGAAGATCGACGAGCAGGGCAATGCGGTACCCGGCCCGACCTCGAACCAGATTCTGCCGGCGTCGGCTTACGGCAACGATAATGATCTGTAGAAAGCTTGTGTGGGGACGGGCGACCGTCCCCACGATTTTGTTATTCTCACTAATTTTGTAATTCCGAGAATTTAATTTTGTCATTCTGAGCGCGGCGAGGAATCTGCTTCTCCTCCCGCCGGAACAAAGGATTCAGCCATGCGTCACAAAGTAGCCGGATGGAAACTGGGACGTAACACTGCGCACCGCCGCTCGTTGCTGCGGAATCTGGTGACTTCGCTCATCATCGAAGAGCGAATCGAGACCACGGTCCCTAAAGCCAAAGCCATGCGTCCCCAGGTCGAGAAGATGATCACCCTCGGCAAGCGCGGAGATCTTGCTGCTCGTCGTCAGGCGCTCGCTTACCTCATGACCAGCGCAGCGGTTGACAAACTGTTTGATACCATCGGTCCGCGCTTTGGCGATCGCAATGGCGGCTACCTCCGCATCGTTCGCACCGGATGGCGCAAGGGTGACGGCGCCGACAACGCCTTCGTCGAACTGCTCGGTAGCGAGAAACTGCTCGACGAAAAGCGTCAGAAGCGCGGCGAAGCTCGCGCCAAACGCGCTGCCGAAACCAAGCGAGCCATGGAAGAAGCCGAGGCCCAGCAGGGAGTCGAACACCCAGTTCCCGGGGCCGAGGGCGAAGACAAAATCAAGTAGCAAGGTTCCATCGGCTGCGGGAAAGCTTCGATTTTGAGTGGCGTAGCGTTGCAGTAGCGGCCCTCGAATAAGAAAGAGTTTTAGCACCCAGGCTAGTAAACTTTTTTCCGCAGCCATGAACCGACGAACCTTGCTGAAGCATCTTGCGGCAATCCCATTGTTGCCGCGATTTTTGCCGAATCTTTCTCCGCTGATCCAGACCGCGCCTCCTATAAAGCCTTTCCGTCGGGTCCGCTCTTCCGATTCCGCGTGGCCCGGCGCTGCAAACTGGGAGAAGTTGAAACAACAAGTCGGCGGACAACTTATTCCCGTGGAATTCCCCTTGGCGGCCTGCGTGGGCTCATCCGACAGCGCAGCCTGTCAGCAAGTCCTGAACAATCTCGATAATCCCTACTACGTTGGCGATCAGCCTGGTCTCACGCAGACTTTGGGATGGGTGAACGCGTGGGTTACGAAGCCGAGCGTTTATGCGGTTGCGGCAAGAAGCGCCGAAGACGTTGCGGCGGCCGTAAACTTTGCTCGCGAAAACAATTTGCGGCTCGTGGTAAAAGGCGGCGGCCACAGTTATCAGGGCACCTCGAATGCGCCCGATTCGCTGTTGATTTGGACTCGGCACATGAACGAGATCACCATGCATCCGGCGTTCGTTCCACAGGGATGCGGCGGTGCCCCGCAGCCGGCCGTGACGCTGGGCGCTGGCGCCATTTGGATGCAGGCATACGACGCCGTCACGACCAAAGGCGGAGGTTATGTGCAAGGCGGAGGGTGCACGACTGTCGGGGTAGCGGGACTTATTCAAAGCGGTGGTTTCGGAAGTTTCTCGAAGCATTATGGTCTTGCAGCCGCCGGTTTGTTGGAGGCCGAGGTTGTCACCGCCGACGGCAAGATACGCATCGCGAACGCATGCACGAACCCAGATTTGTTCTGGGGGCTTAAAGGCGGCGGAGGTGGCAGCTTGGGCGTAGTGAGCAAAGTCACGTTGCGTGTGCACGATCTGCCGGAGTTCTGGGGTGGTGCTATTTTCACGATCAAAGCTTCATCGGATGACGCCTATCGTCGCCTGATTCGACAGTTCGTAGGCTTCTACCGGGAAGCGCTCTTCAACGATCATTGGGGCGAGCAAATCCATGTCACCTCAGACAACACGCTTGAGGTCAGTATGGTTTCGCATGGCCTAGATACAGATCAGGCGAAGAAAGTGTGGCAATTCTTTCTAGACTGGGTGAAACAGTCGCCGGACGCTTATACGGTTGGAACACCGCTCATTATCGGCAGCATGCCGGCGCGAAACTGGTGGGACGTGGCATGGCGGAAAGAACATCAGCATCATGTTTTCCACGCGGATTCCCGCCCTGGCGCTGAGCCCAACAACGTCTGGTGGAACGGAGACGGTGGCCAGGTGGCGTGGTCAATTTACAGCTACGAGTCGCAGTGGCTGCCCGCGTCGCTGCTCGAAGGCGATTTGCAGGAGCGGCTTGCGAATGCGTTGTTTGCTGCTTCGCGCCATTGGGAGGTCGAACTGCACTTCAATAAAGGACTTGCGGGAGCGCCTGCCGATGCCATCGCAGCGGCGAGAGACACGGCCATGAATCCTGCGGTAGTCGAAGCTTTTGGCCTTGCGATTATTGCTGCGGGAAAGGGACATTCATACCCAGGAATTCCCGGTCACGAACCGGATTTGGCAGCGGCCCATGAGGATGCTGCGGCTGTAGACCGGGCGATGAACGAATTGCGGAAGATTGTGCCCAGCGCTGGCTCCTATGTTTCCGAGAGCAATTTCTTTGAGCCTTCGTGGCAGCAATCCTTCTGGGGCACGAACTACGCGAGATTGCGGGCGGTGAAAGCCAAATATGATCCCGAAGGTCTTTTTTTCGTGCATCACGGCGTAGGCAGCGAAGACTGGAGTGAGGACGGTTTTACGCGGCTGGCCGCGCGCTGAATGTCTATGTATTACGAAATAATACACGTTATAGTTGTTGCATTATGGGTGCCACGGAGAAACTATCAGTTTTCGCGCCAAGGCCCAAAAGATTGATGCGCTCGATTCAGTTGCCGCAGCCCAGGACCGCCCCCGCAGTTACCTAATCAACGAGGCCATTACAAATTACATTCAGTTACATGCTTATCAGGACGCGCTCGTACACAAGGGCTTAGAAGATATGCGGCGCGGCCGCGTGGTGAGCCACGAGCAGGTGGTAAAACGCCTGAAGAGAGCCGGACGTGCCCGCCCATAGCTTGCGCAAGCTGCAATTCGAGCACTTAAATCATCGAATGGACGGAGCAGGCATCGGCAATTAGATCAAGCCCACGACCATATCGCGTTAGCCAAGAGCGAAAAGGTCGCTGCTGAGATCACCTCGCATATCGTCAACAGTATTCATCAAATCTCTGCTTTCCCATGTCAGGAAGATCCGGCCGCGTTCCCAGCACTCGCGCGTTGGTTATTTCGAATTGTCCTTTTCTGGTTGCATATTGCGTCGAGAAAGAGCGCATCGTGATTTTGGCCATTTACCATGGCGCACAGCAATGGCCTGAAGCATTTTAAAGCGCAGTCGACATCTGCCTTCCCGTTTTGGTCCACAACCCACATATTTTCAGTGACATCCATTGCCTTTCGACTTTCGCGGACCTAGAATCCGCTTGTTAGCAGATCGAGAAGAAACTCTCCCCCATCGCACCGAACAAAATTTAAGACGCCTTTCGGGCGCACCAAATATGGAGGCAAGTATGGCAACTTCAAAAATCGCCCCAACTCCGATTCAACCTCATCAAACTCACAATGTAGAAAACGTGCTGGCGTTCCGCACGCCGCCCGGATCGACTACCATTCCCGGCGGGCAAACCAAATTGCTTGGCGTCGTCGACGTCAGCACATACGCTCGCATACGGCTGGTTACGGACGAGCGAATCGACTCCACTGCGAACATCGTTCTGCGCCTGACTTTTACCGAGGGGGAAGAGTTGGTGGCGCAACTCGACACCATCATGCTGACGCCGCTTTCGCAAGTGACCCGCGTATACGATGTTCCCGGTACCCAGTTGAGTATTTACGCCGATAGCGTGGGCACTTCGGGCTCTAATGGTTCCCTGGATGTACTGATTTACGGCCAGTACTAAAGCATTCAGGCACTCGTCGGCCGTTCGACATTTTCCCTTTAGAAGCGCACTTCCCGTCGTCCGGGGGGGGTGCGCTTTTTCCATTCGTACATGTCCTTGCGCGGGTCACCGCGGTAATCTAGCCCCAATTCCCCAGCCCGATAAACTTGTAAATGGGATATGGGGTTTTCTCGGGTACAAATCGGCATCGCCGCAGGGGCTGGCGTGATCGTTCTACTGATCTTCTTTGGCTATTTGATGTGGCTGAATGGTCAGGGGCCGGTGCTCGCCCGCTCGGAAGAGCGCGATCCCCTTTCCGGCACTCCAAATTCTATCGACCTGAATCCCTTGCGCGACCGCACCACCGAGCGCCTGGCGTCGAAGTACCTCGATGCTATGCGCGATGGACACTGCCAGGAGCAACTGGCTGACTGGGAAAAGGATTATCGCAAGAAGTACGCCGCATTCATTTGTGCCTCGGAGACACAACATCCGCTGGTTTCCTGGAAGGTGGTGGACTGGGAAGATAATCCGCCGCTCCGCATTCTGCACTACCGCGGCAAGCGCCTAAACGCTCCCGGCCAATCGGGAACCTACAAAGAGCTGTTCTCGGTTACCCTCGAGAACAAAGATGGCGGGTGGGTCGTTACAAAATACGACGCCATGTACTGAAGCTTCTCCTCAGTCGCCCACAGTGCTCATGTGACGCGGCCTCCAGGTCAAGAAAAGGAATATCAGAACTTGTGCGGTCAGGGCCGCGCAACTGTCTAAGAGGACATCGGCGACTCTTCCGGTGCGTGACGGGATGAAAGTCTGATGCCATTCGTCGAGGCTCGCGACCATCGCGGACATGAAGAAAGCAATCGCGGCCCAGCGCAGCGCCCAGCGCGGCGCCCAGGGCAATCGCAAGGTATCGCGCCACGCGCGAAACAGAAAAAAACTCAAAGCAAAGTAACCTACAAAATGGCCGCATTTTCGGATGTAGTGATGCACTACCTCGAAGCGCGCGAGATCCAGTCCCATGAGAAAGTGAAGTAGGGGATATAGAAATTGGCTGGTGTGTTCGGACGAAAACGTGTCAGTAGACTCGATCGCTATGAGCCCAATCCACAAGAGCGCGGCCATCCACGTCTTCAGCAATTGCCTTTGATCGGGGGTCAAGAGCGATTTCCCCCGATTGATGGGAAAAACATAATTCGTTTCAAAACGCAGACCTACTCCACCGCATAGTTCGGAGCTTCCCTAGTGATCAGAACGTCGTGGACGTGGCTCTCGCGCAGGCCGGCGCCGCTGATGCGCACGAATCGCGTCTTCTGCAGCAGTTCCGGGATGCTGCCGCACCCGCAATAACCCATCCCGGACCGCAATCCCCCCACCATCTGGTGGATAGTGCTGGAGACGGAGCCGCGGTAAGGGACGCGGCCCTCGATCCCTTCGGGGACGAGCTTTGCCAGACGATTGGATTCTTCGCCGATGGCGGTGGAGGAATCGCCATCGGTGCTTTGGAAATAGCGTTCACTCGAGCCTTGCGCCATCGCGCCCAGCGATCCCATGCCGCGATAGGATTTGAAGGTTCGGCCCTGATAAAGAATCAGTTCACCGGGGCTTTCGTCCGTACCTGCGAATAGCGATCCGATCATTACGGCGGCTGCGCCCGCGGCCAAGGCCTTGGTAATGTCGCCTGAATATTTAATTCCGCCGTCGGCGATGACTGGGATGTTGGCGTCTTTCGTGGCGCGATAGGCTTCCGCGATGGCGGTAATCTGGGGTACGCCAGCACCCGTTACCACGCGAGTGGTGCAGATCGAACCGGGACCGATGCCGACTTTGATCGCGTCCGCGCCGGCTCTCGCCAGTTCGCACGCGCCGTCGAAGGTTGCAACATTTCCTACGATCAAATCAACTTCTGGCAGTTTGGATTTAACTGCTTTGATGGCATCAAGCACACGCGTGGAGTGTCCGTGGGCGCTGTCGATGGCCAGTAAATCCACTTTGTATTTTGCCAACTCCTGAGCACGTTCGAGAAAATCGCCGGTAGCTCCGATCGCAGCCGCGGCGCGCAGCCGGCCGTGCGAGTCCTTGGCGGCGTTGGGATATTTGAGTTTCTTCTGAATGTCTTTTACCGTGATCAAGCCCTTGAGATTGTATTTGTCGTCGACCACGAGAAGTTTTTCCACACGGTGTTCGTGGAGGATTTTTTCCGCTTCTTCAAGAGTCGTGCCCACGGCGACCGTGATCAGGTTTTCCTTCGTCATTACGTTGCTGATGGGAATATCGAAACGGGTCTCAAAGCGCAGATCGCGGTTAGTGAGAATGCCTACCAGTTTTCCGTTCTTAGTGATGGGCACTCCGGAAATCTTGTACTGACGCATGACGTCAAGCGCGTCCGAAACTTTGGCGTCGGGCGACATAGTGACGGGATCGACGATCATCCCGCTTTCGGACCGCTTCACTTTGTCCACTTCATTGGCTTGCTGTTCGATGGTCAGGTTGCGATGAATAATTCCGATACCGCCCTGCTGAGCCACGGCGATCGCCATGTGCGATTCGGTGACTGTGTCCATAGCGGCGCTGATGATCGGAATATTCAGCCGGATGTTGCGAGTGAGTTGGGTCTGCGTATTGGTCTGGGTCGGAATCACATCCGACCGGGCAGGCAGCAGCAACACGTCATCGAAAGTAAGCGCCTCAGGAACAGGAAAATGAATCATATTTTGTCTCAGGGAAATCGGGTTCCTTCTATTCTAGAGACGGGGAGCGGTTGAGGCAAATTGACCGTAAGGAAACCCGCTCGAGCGGAGCGGATGGATTTCATCGAGACAGTGAGATCTGCTACGTCGGGCCCTCGGCCCGGAAATTTCTACTGTTTGGTTGGTGGTGGCGGAGTTGAGGAGGCCTTAGGATTGCGCGCTTCGAGCGCAGCAATAAATTGCTGAACCTGTGGTCCCGAGGCGCTATCGGGCGCGTTCTGCAAATAGGCCTTCAGGGTCTGAATCGCCTCGTCTTCACGGCCGAGATCAGCAAGCGCTTGCCCACGGACAATGTGGGCGCTGCTTATGCCACTCTTGCTTTTCTCAATGGAAAGATCAGCCTGGGCGAGAGCGTTCTTGTAGTCGCTGAGATTCAGATAAGCATCAGCCAGAATGCCATGCGCGGCGGCGTTTTCAGGGTCTGCTGCGACAGCCTGTTCCATCACGGTTTTTGCGCCCGCATAGTCGCGCTTTGCCAGATGGAGGCGGCCCGACAAGTTGAACGCTTGAATGTTATGCGGGTCGAGCGTCGTAGCTTTGTTCACGTAGGTTTGCGCCTGGTCAAAGTCATTCTGCTGGAAGTACGAATAGCCGAGCAGGAAATTCACCTGAGAGCTGGACGGCGCTTCTTTGAGCGCCGACTCCAAATGCTTCTGGCCGTCCTTGAATTTCCCGGCCTCAAGCTCCGAAATGCCGCGCTCGGCGTCTTTGGTCGCTTTCGCAGGCGTGGAAGCGTCAGGCGGGGTCAACTGAACCGCATCAGGATCCGGAACTAAAGATAATTGCAGGTGAATCGGTTGTCGCGCATTTGTAATCTCAACCTCTTTGCGCGCTGTCAGATATCCGATCGAGCTTACTTGAAAGTCGTATTTCCCCAGCCCCAAGTCATCGAAGGTGACCTCAGAGTTTTTTGCAACCGGTTGCCAGTTCGTAGTCTTGAGGTTTTCATCGTAGATCCGCGCCATTGCGGGACGACCAAAACGAGCCGTCTTGTCATCGACCACCGACACTGAGACGCGCGCACCGCTGCCGGTGCCGTGGGTGGGAATGTTGCTCTCCGCAGTAGCCACACCGCCGGGACGCACGGAAGTTGGCTGCTGGGCATAGGAGGTTAGCGCGAGAAACAAACACACGACGGGGAGAATCTCACTGCGGTGGCTCATAAGGCCTAAATATTCTCACGTCCCAGTCGACACCGTCAATTTTGAGTGGGCCTTGCGTTTGTCTTTTGCTTCGAAGCGGCGTATATTTGTCTTTGGAAACTGTTGTGTAGTAGCAGATTTTGGCGGAGCACACCAGTGGGCGCAAGCCCACTTTTTAGTTTACGCTCCTTTCGGAAACTCCCAACAGCCCGATAACTTATTGGTTTCATGGGATTTGAAATCGATCAGGTGCGCGAAATTGTGGAGCGAGTGGCCGCCGGCAGCGGGTTAGAGGTGGTCGAGGTGGAGTTGCGCGGCGGAGGCAAGGCACGCATGCTCCGCATTGTGATTGATAAGATTCCGGCGGCGGGCGCGAGTGGTGGCGATCAGTTGAGCGGCGTGACCCACGAGGATTGCGCGAATTTGAGCCGCGAGGTTGGAACCATCCTTGATGTGGAGGACGTGGTTCCGGGCAATTCGTATCTTCTGGAGGTTTCGTCTCCGGGGCTGGACCGGAAGCTGTTGCGTGCGGCCGATTACGAGCGCTTTACTGGCAGCAAGGTGAAGTTGAAGACGCGGAATCCAGTGAATGGCTCTCAGCATCTTGAAGGACGGTTGCAGGGCTTTCGTGACGGGCGCTTGACTTTGGAAGTGGGTCCTTCGCGTAAGAAGGGGCGTCCGGGTGAGGGCGTAGCGCAGACGTTGGAAATTGAGTTGGCCAACGTAGAGAAGGCAAATTTGGTGCCCGAGATTTGATGGGGATTGAGTAATTGGGGAATTTAGTAATTGAGTAATTTGAAGCGGGGCCTTCAATTACCCAATTACTAAGTTACCGAATTGCAAAATGGTTTTTCTATGGCAAGCGAGCTTTACAACACGATTGACGCACTGAGCAGAGAAAAGGGCATTGACCCGCAGATTGTCGTCACTGCGGTCGAAGATGCCATTGTGGTCGCGACGCGAAAATATTATAAGACGCAGGAAAATCTGCGGGCGCAACTCGACAAGGATACGGGCAAGATTCGGGCGTTTGCCGTGAAAACGGTAGTGGAGGCTCCGGAGCAGGTCGAGGATCCGCTGTTGCAGGTCACACTGGACGATGCGCGGAAGGTTGATCCTAACGTCGAAATCGGCGGCGAGTTGCAGATTCCCAAAGTGACGGAGGGCATCCTCGGACGGATCGCGGCGCAACTGGCGAAGCAGGTGATCTTCCAGAAGGTGCGTGAAGCCGAACGCGATACGGTTTACAACGAATACATCGGACGTGTGAATGAGATCGTCAATGCGACGGTGAAGCGCATTGAAGGTCCGGATGTGATCTTCGACTTGGGCAAGGCGGAATCCCGCATGCCGCGCAAGGAACAGTCGCGGCTGGAATCGTTCGCCATCGGCGAGCGGGTGCGAGTCGTAATTGCCCGCGTTGAGCGAGCCTCGAAAGGTCCCGCTGTCGTTGTTTCACGGGCCGCGCCCGAGTTGGTGCAGCACTTGTTCCAGACGGAAGTGCCGGAAATTTACGACGGCACCGTCGTCATCCGCGCGATCGCGCGCGAGGCTGGCGAACGCACCAAGATCGCGGTGATGTCGAAAGATAAGGATGTGGATGCGGTTGGCGCCTGCGTGGGCATGAAGGGCATGCGGGTGCAGTCGATCATCCGCGAGTTGCGGGGCGAGAAGATCGACATTATCGAGTATCACGAGGATGCCGTGACCTTTGCTGAAAAGGCGCTTCAACCTGCAAAGGTCAGCCGTGTCAGTGTGCTTGAAGGTACCGAAAAGCATCTCGAAGTGGTGGTGGATGACAGTCAGCTTTCGCTCGCCATCGGCAAGAAGGGTCAGAACGTTCGCCTTGCGGCAAAACTGCTGGGCTGGAAGATCGATATCAAGAGCGAGGAAGAGAAGCGGCAAGAAGTGGAGCAGCAGATGTCGCAGTTGGTGGCTCCGGCTTCAACTCCATTGGCGGATGTGCCCGGGTTGGGTGAAGGCTTGATCGAGAAGCTTAGCGAGGCTGGTGTGACCACGGTCGAAGCGCTCGCGGATATGACACCGGAGCAACTTGAGGCAATCGAGGGAATTGGTCCGAAGACGGTGGAAAAAATCAGCTTGGCGGTGAATAATTACTTCTCTAGCCTTGAAGGCGGGGAAGTGGCCGTAGCTGAGGGCGAGGGTGTCGCGGAGATTGCCGAAGGCCAGGAGCTTGCGGTCGACGAAGAAGCCTCGGTAGATCCTTCCGCAGATGAAACGGCTGAATTCGCCGCCGTCGTTGAACCGGCAGCTGAGACATCGCCGTCAACCGAAGAAACACAGGAACCGGAGGAAGAGCCTGCTTCTTCCGAAGGCAAAGAGTAATGAAGACCGAAGACCGACACCGTGAGGTTGATATGAAGACTTAACGGGAGAGTACGGAGAAAAGAAAGGGCGGATGAGCAAGATTCGAATTAACGATCTGGCCAGGGAGCTGGAAGTCAAAAGCAAAGCCATTCTCGACGCACTTCCGGAAGTGGGCGTCACTGAGAAGAAGACGCATTCTAGTTCCGTGGAAGAGCATGAAGCGGAGAAGGTGCGTGCTTACTTGCGCGGCGCCAGCGAAGCTGCGAGTTCCGCGAAGCAATCGCGCCCCAGCCGCGTCGACGGTGACGAAATCAAGACCAAGATCGATCTGTCGAATATTTCGAGGCCGGGCGACGTTCTGAATGCCATCCGCAAGCAGCAGGCTCCGAGTGTAGCGCCGCCTCCCATTCGTCCGTCTGCTTCGGCTTCACCGGTAGCACCGCCGGTCTCGACCGTAAAACCTCCAGCTCCGCCGGTTCCGGCATCGGTTCCAGTGCCCCGCGTAATCGTTCCGTCTACTGCTGCAAGGCCGACATTTTCCGTTCCAGCGCCACCTGCGGCTCAGCCGCCGGCGTCCGCTGCGACGCCCCCGGCAACGACCGTCCCGGTGCGGCCTGTTCATCCGCCGGAGTCTCCTGTGGTACAAGCTGCGGCAACTCCCTCCTCCGTCGCGCCTCCGTCTGCAGCGTCACCACAGCCGCCTACCGCCTCAGCAACGCGGCCGGCAGCGCCGATTGCGACGCCGCCGCGTATCGAGCCGCCTTCGCCGCGCATGATCGTTCCGCACACCGGACCGCGTCCCGTATATAAGGCGCCAATAAGACCTGCCGCGCCAACTGCTCAGGCGGGAGCAACGGCGCGTCCGATACCAGGACGTCCGGTGCCGGGTCAGCCGATTTTCCAGAGACCTCGTCCAGGCGGCGCTGCAGCTCCGGGAACGCGCACGCCGTTGCGTCCAGGCGAGCGTCGGCCGATGCATCCCACGCGACAATCACCCACGGGAACGCGTCCGCTCGGAGTTGGACCGGGATTGCCCCCGCCTGGGACGACGCGTCCGGGTAGCCGTCCGGGTGCGCCCGCGCGCAGGCCGGGCCAGCGCTACGTGCCGCGCGGTGTGAAAGAAGGCCCGATGAAGGGCTTTGTTCCGCCGCCGCGTCTGTCGCTCTCGAACGAGCCTCAGCCTATTACCCGCAGCATCACCATCACGGAAGGAATTAGCGTTAAAGATCTAGCCGAGAAGCTGGGGATTCGCGCCAAAGATTTAATCGCTCGCCTACTGGCGCGTGGAGTATTTGCAACCATCAATCAAACGCTCGATGCGGAACTCGCCAGCGAGATGGCGCGATTCTTTGGAGCGGATACGAATGTAATCTCTTTCGAAGAGCAGGCGGCGAAAGAAGTTTCCGACGCTGCTGCGGGTGAAGAAGGCGCAGCAACTGAAGGCATCCAGCGACCGCCCGTAGTCACAATCATGGGCCACGTGGATCACGGGAAGACCACGCTGCTCGATTCCATCCGTTCTACTGACGTGGCCGGCGGTGAAGCTGGAGGCATCACTCAGCACATCGGTGCATATAAGGTCACAGTGCAGGACAAACAATCACCCGCCTACGGCAGGCAGATTGTGTTTCTGGATACGCCGGGTCACGAAGCGTTTACACGCATGCGTTCGCGCGGGGCCAAGGCTACGGACATTGTCGTGCTCGTCGTGGCGGCCGATGATGGCGTGATGCCGCAGACTCTCGAAGCGATCGATCACGCTCACGCGGCGGAAGTGCCAATTATCGTTGCCGTGAACAAGATTGACAAACCAGGAGCTTTGCCTGATCGAGTGAAGAAGCAACTCGGTGATCGTGGACTGATGCCCGAAGATTGGGGCGGAACAACGGTATTTGTGGACGTTTCAGCGAAGCAGAAAACGAATCTGAATCTGCTGATGGAAATGATCGTCCTGGTGGCCGATCTGCAAGAACTCAAGGCAACACCGGAACGTCCGGCACAAGGCGTTGTGCTGGAAGCCAAGCTGGATAGGGGCCGTGGACCCGTAGCGACCGTGCTGGTGCAGAACGGCACCCTGCACGACGGCGACAATTTCGTGGTCGGTAATGTCTACGGCAAGGTTCGCGCCATGTTCGACGATCGCGGGAGTGCGCTTAAAGAAGCGCCGCCCTCGACTCCAGTCGAAATCCTCGGAATGGAAGGATTGCCGCAAGCTGGCGATCAATTCGTGGTCGTGGCCGACCGTGACAAAGCGCGCGGCATCTCCGAGTATCGCGAACAGAAGACTCGGGAAGCGACCCTGGCCAAGAGTTCGCGAGTATCCCTCGAAGGTCTGGCGGAACAGCTCAAGACCGCCGGCACCAAGGAACTCAACATCATTCTGAAGGCTGACGTCGGCGGTTCGGTCGAAGTGCTCAGCGACCTGCTCTCGAAACTTTCCAATGACAAAGTTCGCTTAAAAGTTTTGCATTCCGGAGTGGGAGCCATTACCGAAACCGATGTGCTGCTGGCCTCGGCCTCGAACGCCATTATCATCGGTTTCAATGTGCGCCCAGAGCGCAAGGCGCAGGAACTGGCGGACCAAGAGAAAGTCGACATCCGTCTGCACTCGATCATTTATGAACTGCAGGATGAGATCAAGCGCGCCATGACCGGCCTTCTTGAGCCGACGATTAAAGAAACCTATCAGGGCCGGGCGGATGTACGGGAGACGTTCCGCATTCCGAAGGTCGGCACGATTGCCGGATGCACGGTCACCGACGGCCTTATCAAGCGTGACTCCGAAGTGCGCCTGCTGCGCGACAATGTCGTCGTCTTCAAAGGTAAGGTTGGATCGCTTCGCCGCTTCAAGGATGATGCCAGCCAGGTCACGAATGGCATGGAGTGCGGCATCTCGATCGCCGGCTACGGCGACATCAAAGTCGGTGATGTGATTGAAGCATTCGTAACGGAGAAAGTCGCGGCCGAGGCGATCGCGTAGAAGCCAGATGTTGGTCGTATGTTATTGGTCGTTGGCGTGACTGTGGGTTCGCTAACGACCAAAGACCAACGCCAACGACCTCATGATCGCTTTTCTCACCATCGAACTGCGCATCGAAGCGGCGCAGTCTCTGAAAGACAAGCGTCAAGTTGTTCGCAGTGTGAAAGACCGGCTGCGAGCTCACTTCAATGTCGCGGTCGCCGAACTGGACGCCAGTGGATTGTGGAATCGCGCGACTCTCGGCGTGGTCAGTATTTCCGACTCGCGGGATTATCTGGATGGCTTGATGAGGAACGTCGAACGGCAGGCGACACGCATTGCGAATAACGGCGGAGCCGATATCTCCGATTCCTTTCTCGAATACCTGTAACCCCGGGCAATCGTAATCCGTTCCATCCATGGCACTTCGAGCGTGACACGAAAGTACCTCAAGCGGGTTGCCGATAGTCCGGCCGGAAGCCCGATTTTCTGATATTCTCATTCGTTTTAATCCGAGGCAAAGACGTTGGAAAAGCGCGGGGCAAAATATCATCGGGAACGGCTGGGCGAGGCGCTGCGCGAAGAGATTGAAACTATCGTGGAGGGCGAACTCGGCGACCCTCGCATCGGATTGGCCAGCGTGAGCAGTGTGATGTTGGGCAGCGATTCGCGCGCGGCGCGCATTTTCGTCGTCGTCCAGGGCGATGACGAAGAAGCCGAACGCACGCTGGAGGGATTGACGGCTGCGGTAGGTTTCATTCGGCGTGAAATAGCTGAGCGCCTGCATTTGCGCCGACCGCCCGAGCTGTATTTTCAATTAGATCGTTCGCAAACATACGCGGCGAGAATCGATGAGCTTTTGAAACGTAACCGGAAAAGGAGCCGATAGCGAGACGATGGAAACCCGGCGCTCGGCCTCCGCAATCGAGTTTCAGATATGTTGAAGGAAGTTCTTAGCCAGATTGAGCGGCGCGATCGTTTCCTGCTGACCTCGCACGCCCGGCCGGACGGGGACGCGGTTGGTTCGGCGCTCGCGTGCTGCCAAATCCTGCGCTCCATGGGCAAACACGCCGATGTGGTTCTGCGCGACGGCGTTCCCCGCATCTATGAGCCCCTGCCGTTTGCCAATACGGTGATGCGGGCGGACCGCGTCAACGGAAACTACGAGGCCGCCATCATTCTGGAGTGCGACAGCATTCAGCGCACCCGGCTGGAGGGTTTGGAAAACCGTTTTCTGATCAACATCGATCATCACTTGAGTGGACGGCCGTTTGCCCACGTGAACTGGATCGATCCCAACGCAGTTGCCACGGCCGAAATGGTTTACCGCCTGGCGCGAGAGGCCGGCGCGAAGATTTCGCCCGAAATTGCGACTTGTCTGTACACGGCCGTGCTTACGGATACGGGTTCGTTCATGTTTGAAGGCACCAATGAACATACCTTCGCTTTAGCGCGAGAGTTGGTACTGGCTGGCGCGGATCCTGCACATTGCGCGCGCAGTGTGTATTTCGCACATTCCACGGCGAAGATGCGGCTGCTCGGCGCGGCACTTTCCAACCTGCATCGCGAAGGTCCGCTGGCCTGGATTTCGGTCACCAGCGAACAGATGGAACGCATCGGCGCGAAGGAAGAGGATTGCGAAGGGTTGGTGAATTACGCTCTTTCCATTCAGGACGTCGAGGTCGCGGTATTCTTCCGTGAGCTTCCCGAAGGCCGGTTCCGCGTGAGCTTGCGCAGCAAAGGACAATTGAATGTGGCCGCGGTCGCCGAGCAGTTTGGCGGAGGCGGACATGCGTGTGCCAGCGGATGCTCGCTCGACGGTCCGTTGTCGGCCGCCGTGGCACGGATCATGGCGCAACTTCGAACCCATCCCTCCGTACAATAGCTCTCTATGCATATTTCGCCGCTGCAGGAAATAATCTGGATTACGGTTGGCGTCTTCGGACCTAAGCTAAGAGGACAGGAGTGAAGACATCCCGCACCCCTACTGATTGGCTTCTGCTCGCTGGTTTCTGTGGTTTCCTGTTTTTCTTCGGGCTCGCTTATTTTGGGCTCATCGGCGCGGATGAACCGCGCTACGCGCAAGTTGCACGCGAGATGCTGGCTCGTCACGACTGGATTACGCCTACGCTCGGAGGCCAGCCGTGGCTGGAGAAGCCGCCTCTTTACTACTGGCAAGCGATGCTCGCCTACAGCATTTTCGGCGTGAGTGATTGGGCCGCGCGCTTGCCGTCTGCCATAGACGCGACGCTCATGGTGGTCGCGGTGTATTTTTTCCTGAAACGCTTTCGTCCCGGCTTCGAACTCGATGGCGCACTGATGACCGCCTCAGCCGCGGGCATCATCGGTTTCGCCCGCGCGGCTTCGACGGATATGCCACTGACTGCGATGTTCACCATCGCGTTGCTCGCCTGGTATGCATGGTACGAGAGCGAATCGAAACGTCACCTCGCACTGTTCTATTGCGCTCTCGCTCTCGGTGTGCTCGCCAAGGGGCCAGTGGCTCCATCATTGGCGGCCGTAATTATCGTGATCTTCGCCGTAGCCAAGAGCGATTACCGATTGGTTTTGAGAACTCTCTGGATTCCTGGAATTTTGTTGTTTCTCGCCATAGCTCTCCCATGGCACGTCGCAGTGCAGAGCAAGAATCCGGAATTCTTCCGCGTCTTCATTCTGCAACACAACTTGGCGCGCTTTGGCACGAATCTATACCGGCATAAGGAACCATTCTGGTATTACGTACCAATCGCGTTGCTCGGGTTGATTCCGTGGACAGTCTTTGCAGCGATGTCCTGCGCGGAAACTATTCGTGTGTGGTGGGCCGAGCGGCAACAGATGCTAAAG
>Ga0206819_10194_pt1 | contig 22025 bp, 21 predicted proteins | sample Alteio_BWOrgCont_87_FD_152855 | JGI IMG/M metagenome (GOLD analysis project Ga0206819, IMG submission 152855) | Enriched cells from forest soil in Barre Woods Harvard Forest LTER site, Petersham, Massachusetts, United States -... | ecosystem: Environmental > Terrestrial > Soil > Temperate forest >... | reverse complement strand
GCGCTCGATCACATCGCGTATCGCTTCTCCTTGCGGTTCAGGATAGGCGGCGTGATTGGGGTATGCCTTTTCGAAGTAGAAATTGCCCTTCATGCTGCCGTTGTCCAGGGGGACGTGCGTGAAGATCACGCACGGCAGCTCGGTTGCGGCCAGGTCGGCCCGCAGCCATTCCAAGTCGGTTGAGCCAAGCGAAAAACCGCTGGCCATCGCGAGCTTGGCGTTGGCATTCCAGAAGACGAGGTGATAGCCGTGCAAATCGGTCGAGTGTGAGGCGAACGAACGCTGCATCAGCTCTTCGTTGTCGGCGACGGATAGTCGAGCCACGTCATGGTTGCCCACCACGTGTTCGATCCGTCCCGGCACGCGAGCAAGAGCTGCTGCCACTTGCGTCACCAACTTTCGATCGGTGACTTCGTCGACCTCGGAGATGCGATCGCCCATTTCCACCGTGCATGCCGGACGCAGGTCAGCGACGAAATCGCTGAACTTGGCCAGCAACGGCAGGGCAGCGGTGCCTTTCTTGGTGCCGCGGTCCGGTCCGTGGTGGATGTCTGTGATGATCGCCAGGGTAAGGGTTTTCGAATCGCCCAAGGTGCTTTTCTCGTGCAGGAAACTGTTAAACCATAGCACGAGGGGCGCCACGGCCGGGGCAAGTTCGCCTCCGGCCGCGACATCTAGGCGACGCTCAGCGGTTGCCGAGCAACTGCAGGAAGCAGGCCAGGACCTGCTCTTTGTCGACGGCGGTGGCCAGTTCGACGAGCCGACCTTGACCCGGCGGCAACTCCACCAGGCGACCGGCCGACCTGCCCTCGGTCACCACGTCGATGCCGACGTATTCGAACCGGAACAGGTCCGGACGAATGAGCGAGAGGGCCGTCGTCGGGTCCCACAAGTAGATCTGACGACCTGCCTGCAGTTCCCACATTTGCGCGGCCACTTCGGCGCAGCGGCTGGTGGCCGCCATCGCCTTGAGCTGGTCGAGCAGCGCCCTGTCGATCGGCAGTTGATTGGTGACATCGAGCGCGATCAGGCGGACGGGAATGTCATGCGCGAGCACCGTTTTGAACGAGTGCGGGTCGCAAAACACGTTCCATTCGGCTGTACCATCGCCGGCATGCACCGCCTGCACATTGCCGGCTACCCGCACAGCGCCGCCCATGACGACGAGCTGACGGATTTTGGCCGCCAGTTCGGGCTTGCGCTTGAGCACCGCCGCCAGTACCGTCGTAGGACCGGTGCAGACGAAGGTGATGGGCGCCGTAGCGCTCTTCAGCCGCCGCTCGACGACTGCCGTCGCTCGGCGCGGTCTGCGCACTTTGCCCAGGGCACGAGCCAAACACGGCAGCCGGTTGTACCGCCGCGAATCGCTTCGCCACTCGGGTGGAAACGGGTTGGGCATCTCCTGGTCGCACACGCCGATCTCGACTTCCGGGCAGCCCGTGAAGTGTTCGAGCCGGCGCATCGCCCTGTAGCCATCTGCTACGTAGCAGAGTCCATTAGTGATCACGCTGGCGACAAGCTCCAGGTTCGGCGCGTTCCTCATCACCATCGAGGTGATCAGGTCGTCCGAGTTGGCGTCGCAGTCGTGAAGGACCGGTTTTTTTCTTGGTTTTGACATAAGTAGTCGTAGTCCTCCGGTCCGGATGGACCCTGGTGGTTAGGCCGGCCGCTGCCCCCAGGTCCACGTGGTCGGGTCGACCAGGAGCCAGGGATCATCGGGATGGCTGTTGATGAACTGGCTGAGGTCGCGCAGTCCTTGCTGGAACTGTTCGCGACTGATCAGGTGGAGCACCGAGATGCTTTTCGCCTGTGCCGCAGCTAGCCGGCATTCAGCGGTGATGCGGGTGCGTTCTTCCTGGGTCTGGCTGGCGATGCGGTTGAACCCCGCTTGCTCGAGCCAGTGAGCCATCATCGGCTCGGTTGGAGTGCGGGCAGCATCGACTTCGATCGTTCCTGGGAAGAACCGATGCTCGGGATCGTGGGCGATGTTCTCCATCGCGCCGTACTTCGAGATCAGCCATCCGCCTGGGCGCAGTACTCGGAAGCACTCGCGCAGAGCGGCGACTGGATCGTCGATGTGATGCAGGAGGTCAGAGAGGAAGACCACATCAAAACTGCCGCTCTCGAAGTTTTGGGAGCAGACATTCTGAAGTGACCAGTTCACCCTGGCGGCCTGCGGTTTTTGGCGGGCCTGCTCCAGCATCTTCTCGGACGCGTCAGCACCAGTGACGCTGAACTCTTCCAGACTGCACGCCAGGGGGATGGCGAACCGGCCGGTGCCGCAGCCGATGTCCAGAAGTCTGGGGGTATGTCCCTGCCGTGGTTGGACCAACTGCCTGATCAGCTTGACCAGACGCTCGATCCGCTCGGTTGAAACCACCCCTCGCAAGTCGAACCCGGCGCAAGCGACGTGGTCCGCCTCGTAGTTGACGGTGGGCGGGGGCCCACCGGCTCGTTTGAAAAAAGTTTCCATGTTTAGCTCCTTCGAAGCTTTGCTGTTGAAGAAACACCGGCAAGGCGCATCGCCTCGCCGTCAGCAGAAGAAGGAGCCGTCACCGTCATTTTTCGTGGGGAGCACGCGCTCCCGGCCTAGTCAATGTGTAACGGCTCCAGCCTGCCCCGAAAGCGCGCCTTGCGGCGCGCTTCCGGCCAGGCTGAGCGTCGGTAATGGGCGCTTAGCTCAGTTCCAAGTTCAGATGGATGCGATCCACCTGACCCTGGCGGTAATGCCATGACTGGGAGCGGCGGCCTGACCCTTGCGGAACGTGGCGACGCGCATCGTGGCGCCGCTTGTGTCCATGTGGATCAGGTCGTAGCCCTGCGTCACCAGCTCTCCAGCCGCTTTCATCACTGATTGCGGCGGTCTGGCGTCCGTGAGGCTGCTCAGGTCGACGTGGGCGGGCCGAGGCGCCGCTTCTGCCACCTTAAGGTCTTCACTGGAATAGCTGATTTCGATGGTTTCGAACGCGTACGGAGGCACGCGTAAAGCGATACGCACGTTGTCGAAGACTGCCCCGTCAAAGCCGTGCGCCACTGCGGCGGCGGCTCGGTCGGAGTCGATCTTTTCCGTGCGTCCATCGGCAACTGCACTGAGTTGAAAGGTGGGCATGTCAACCATGCTGCTGCTGGTCAGACACGCGATCAACTCGCGCATCGACATGGGCAGCGCGGCCACAGGCGCTCTCAACTCACGGGGAATGTCGTAGGCGACGGTTGCGCAGATCACGCAGGAGACACGACCGTCGGAGCCACGGAAGGCTCGACGCTCGTCGCCGTCGTGATTGCGCAGAAAGCCGGTCGGGCACTCCCACGGTCCTACGATTGTCGTAGTTTTTGACTCGGTCACAATGCACCTTCTTGCCGTTACGGCAGAAGTTTGGGTCGTTTACAGACCCGATAGCGGGGAAGCCATCTCGCTTAGCTAAGCGATGCGGCCTCGGTGTTGCAGGAAGAAAGGCTGCCTAGTGGCGGCGGTGCTCTTGCGGAAACTCAGGTCGGATTGCTCTTCGCTGTGTTTTCCGCTGCACCACTTTGCCCCAGGGCTGGCTTTCGGGCAAACGGTCTCCTCTCGGTGGAACCAGGTGGTTAAACGAGATTCCGTGCGCCTCCATGGACAGAGCCATGTTGACGTTGTGTCGGGAAAGTCCGTCGGCTCTCAAGCCGCGCGATTCGGTGGTCATATCAGTCTTTCCGAAGAGATGTTTGAGCACCCCTTCTTGATGAGATACGAGACGTTTTGAGCGTCTCCACGCCGTTCTTCTCCCTGCACTGCAACTTTGCAGCATCAATCGGCTGTGATGATAGTTGGGCTTGATGTTTGCCGGTTTTTGTTGTTAGTTGCGCGAGAGGGAGGAGAAAACGTGGCTTCACCTTAGAGAAAGGTCAGCTTGACAAGCAAGTTTTTTTACGAGGTCCTACACACTGGAAAATGAGATTAAAGGGCACTGCGCGAGCTTTTGTGAAACTCCTGGCGGCGCTTGGTTGGGCAGCTTTGAAACACCTTTAGCCAGTGAGGAACATCTGACTCTTGGCATCTTGTCACAGTTGTCTTGCAGTGGGAATTTTACTTATGCAACCGGTGATGCAAAGTTGGCGCAGTTTGCGCCACGCTGCCAATCGTCGGATTAAGCGACTGGTCCGGCTGGTAGCGTCAATCGCGCTAAAGGTTAAAAACCCTAAATTAATTCTGCTTTTCTGCCATTCGCGCTGCTTGCGCCACCTCTGGAGAGGCGCTTGAAAACTGTCTCTACGCTGATTAGCAGCGGTTGGCGTAACGTTCTGCGAGGACAGCTAGTAAAAAGCTTCTGAACGTTTGCTCTGAGACCAATTCGGAGCCGCTTAATTTGCTCTTGCTCCGAGGCAAAATCTATCTTCTGGATATGTCACCCGTCTTTTTTCTTTCAGGAATCAGTTAGCCCGCAACTCTGCGCCGCAACTTAATAGCAAGTCCGAAACCTTCCTTTGGTGGAGGTGCGGGTCTGACTAGCAGTCACTGTTTTGACTGCGCACCAGATATGGTGCAGCCTCCGGCTGTCCGTCTGGTTTTTGGTCCTTCCCATGTACCCCGGAATGACTGTGCTACCTGACCTTCAGGCGGTGCAGCTTCCTAATTTCAAACCACGATCGCGCGGCCGGTGACGGCTGCATAGAAGATCGTAAGGAGTCCCACTATGTTTCACAAGCGCGATGCTCAGAAACACGCGGCACTCGCTCCGGCGAAGACGGAACGCACGTTCGTGCGTCCTCCTCGTACGGCAGCGAAGTCTGCGGTAGGTCGGTTGGCCAGTCTGGCCACCGGCAGAGTCGAAGCCGATTACAACGCCTCGACCGGTGATGTGCGGTTTCTCACCGCCACCGGTGGCGGCTTGCTCTCCCTGCCCTATACGGGCGATCCCGTCTCCTTCGCCAAGCTCTACATGGCGCAGAAAGACACGATCACCGCCCTCGGCCTGCGCGACACGCAGATCGTCGACGGTCAGGTGCGCAAGTTCGGCTTCGGCACCCGCGTCGAGTTCAAGCAAGAACTGACGCTCTCCGATCACCCCACCCCCTTGCCGGTGCGTGGTGGTTTCGTCCATGTCTTCGTCGACAACAAGGGCGAAATTCTGCAGGTGACGTCCACGGTTCGCCGCGGCCGCAAGCCTCAGCAGTTGGGCAAGATCATCAGCGCCGATGACGCGATCGCTGCGGCGAAAGCGGCTCATGGCGCCGACGTCTGCGAGATGAAGGGCTGCGAGCTCGTCCTCTCCAGCCACGAAAAGGCCGAGCGCACGAGCAACAAGAAGCGCACGGTCTCCGGGCGCAGCAGCAGCAAGAAACGCTCGGTGTCGCCGTCCGACAACCTCCGCTTGGATCCCACCTACGAGGTGTTCATCCAGTCGTGCAAGCCGGCCAGCCTCAAGCAGTACCTGGTCAACGCTCGCACGGGCAAAGTGGTCCACTCGGTCGAACGGCTGCTGTTCAGCCAGAAGTCCAAGGACCAGGCGGCCGCGGGGGAGCCCGATTGCCGCTACTTTCCCCTCGAGCCCGATGCGAAAGTGGCGCTGAGCAAGCAGCTCATCGCCTACACCATCGCCGACCTGCCGGATCCCACCCGCTTGGAGAACAAGCGGTTCAAGATGATGGTCAAGACCTCCGGCGAATGGGAAGTGGTCAAGGCCAAGGCTGACGGCACGTTCAACTACGATATCGACACGCCCGAATTCGAGGCGGTGATCGTGTTCGTGGCGCTGAACGAAGGCGTGGCCAAGCAGGAAGAGTGGGGCATGACGCCCTTCGACAAACCCCTGCCGGTCTACGTCCACGATGAAGACGTGCCGGACAACGCATATGCCGACCCGATCAACTTCGAGTCGCACATCGGCGTGGGTTCGGGCGCTCCCAACGGGCTGCGCAAGTTCATCGGCTATGACAAGATGGTCGAGATCCACGAGGTCTGCGGCCACATCATGGTGACGATCATGACGCCCGGACGCGACCTGCCCGGAAAGCAGGGCGCGGGCATGCACGAGGACACCGGCGACACCTTCGCGGTGTTGTTCACCTACACGGACCACGTCAAGTTCGCTGTGCGGCTGAAGAAGCCGTTCGGCGTCGCCGACGTGCAGAAGGATGATCGCGTTGTCGGGCCTTACTCGCTCGATGGCGGCATCCGCGTGCAGCGCAACACCAAGAAGACGCCGGACGACGAAACCGGTGAGCCGCACGATGACGGGCTCATCTCCGGCGGCGCCGACTGCGACGCTCTGGAAGCGCTGATTGTCAAGGTGAATGATATCGACAAGGGTTGCGAAACCTTCGGTCGGATCAAGATCGCCGCGATGGCGCTGGTGCCCGCGCACAAGGTCCTGTTCAAGGACATGTTGCGGGCGATGATCTCGGCGGACGAAACCCTGAACAAGGGTGTCAACCGCAAGGAGCTGGAGAAGGCCTTCGCTGCCCACGGCATCAAGCTGACCGGCGGCACGGGCAAGAAGAAACCCACCTCCGGGTCCGGCAAAAAGAAGTCGCCGGGCAAAGGCAAGTCCAAGGACAAGTCCAAGGGCAAAACCAAGAACCGCCGCTGCAAGGTCGCCTGAGTCGGCTACCCCGAAGCGGTATCAACCCGCGGCGCGGCTGCACCACCTGTGGTGACAGCCTCGCCGCATAACCGGTCGTACGCCGGCATCGCATCTGCGGTGCCGGCGTTTCGGCTACCCATCAACCATCGCCTCTGGTCAGTCCGCGGCAACGCGGCTTGGTTTGAGGCGAAGAAGGAGAGAGCCATGCGTATCACGTTAGCGCAATGGCGCGCGTTCTGCGCCCGGTCGCACGGCGACCAGCATTATGACAGCGGCCTCTCCTATGACTTTCACCTGAACAAGGTGGAGGAGGTCGCTGTACGTTTCGGTTTTCGGTCTCGCACCATTCGCATGATCTGCCAAGGTCATGACTTGGTCGAGGATCCGAAGCTCACCGCTCGCGACCTTCTCCTCGCGGGTGCCTCCCGTGTAGTCGTCAATGCCATTCTGGCGTTGTCCGACGAGCCGGGGGCCAACCGCGCGGAGCGGAAAGCGAAAACCTACCCCAAGATCCGCAAGGACCGTTGGGCTCTGATTGGCAAACTGTGTGACCGGATTGCGAATGTCGAATACGGCATCGCCACCCGCAACATGGAAAAGCACTTGATGTACCTGGGCGAATTCCCCGAGTTCGAACGCCAGTTGCGCAACCGCGCCGACGTCGAATTGGAACCGCTCTGGCAGCATCTGGAATACCTGTTCCAAAACGGACGGCGGCTGATACGCGACGCTGCGTAAGGCTGTCTTCCCAATAAAAACAAGAAATGGAGGAACAATTGCTTGAGAGAGCGCATTGTTATCTTCAGGTTGCCTTTCCGCGGTCCGACCGACGAATTCAACGGCTTGCGCCAAAACTCGCGATACGAAGTGTCGTGGGTGCGGCCGCAGGAGTTCGACGGACGGGCCCGCGTGATCATCCTGCCGGGCTCAGGACGCACCATCGATGACCTCATCTACCTCAGGCAAAATGGCGGCTTCGAAGCGATTCGGCGCCACCTGAGCCAGGGCGGTGTAGTTGTCGGTGTCTGCGGTGGCTACCAGATCCTCGGGCAAAAGCTGCTCGACCCGCACCACGTGCAGGGCGACTGCGATCAGGTCGAGGGACTGGGGCTTTTGCCCATCGTGACGCTGTTTGGACCTGAAATGGCGTCGACGCGCACTACGGCTCGGCTGTTAGTTGGCACCGGTTACGGTGGCGCTGTGGTTGGCGAAGAGCGGCGTTCTGGCTGTTCTGCGTTAACCACAGACGGCTTGCCAGGCTACCTCCGTCTTCTGGAGGTGACCGGGCGCGAGTTCCACAAGCCCTGCCCGAAGGCCCGTTCGCTTACTGCCGACAATCTGCCGTGGGCACCGGCGACGGAGCCGTTCGACGGACTGGTTTCGCGCGATCGCAAGGTGTGGGGCAGCTATCTGCACTGCATCTTCGACAACGAAGCCTTTCTCCGGACGTTCTTTGCCGCCGTCGACTAACAACCAACCCTCCAAGTAAGGAGGTGCACTATGTCCAGAAAGAAGCGGAGAGCAACCCGCCCATCCAGACGACGCAAGAGAATCTGCGCCGTCGACCCGTTCGATCCTGCCAGTTTCAAGGCTGGTACCATGACTGACGACAAGAAAGGCGCAACCGCGCCTGCCACCGCCACGAGTGTACCAGTGAAGCTGTTGGTGTTCGACATGGGTCACGTCTTCGTCCGGTTCGACTGGGCCTCTGTCTGCCAGGGCTTCTGCGACCGGATGCAATGTTCGCGCGAAACCTTCAGGGAGGTGCTCGCGCACGTCGGCAGCCTCGGCTACGAGACCGGCAAGGTGAACACTGAGGTGTTCTTGCGAGAGATGAACGCCAAGCTCGGCGCCCACTTGACTGTGGCGGAATTCACCACGCTGTGGAACGCCACTTTCGAAGAAGACCCCGAGATGGCCTCGCTTTTGCAGGCTCTGGGCAAGAGCTTCCCTGTCTTCTTGCTCAGCAACACCAACGAAAATCACTACGCTTTCCTGCAAGGCCGGTTCAACGTAGCCAGGCACTTCAAGGAGCTCATCCTGTCTTACCAGGTTGGGCTGGCGAAGCCTGATCAGCGCATTTACGAACTCGTGATCGAGCGCAGCGGTTTTGCCGCAGCCGAGTGCGTGTTCGTCGATGACCTGGAGGTCAACGTTCAAGCCGCGCGAGCGGTCGGCATGCGTGCCATTCAGTTTGTCGGCATCGACGATTTGAAAAGGCGCTTGACCGAAATGGGCGTGGCCTGCTGATCTAGCAAGCAACCGCAACGAGCAGTTAAGTCGGGGCCGCCCGGGCAATCGTCTCCACGAAGCCCGGCGGTTCTGCATGGTTACTCCCGGACAACCACGCGTCGAACGGATGCGCGGCTGTCCCAACGCGCCTTCAAGAAGAAGAGCGCATCAGGAGGTTGCATCTTGAACAAGTACTTCGTTGCCACAGGCATTCGCCTGTTTCCCGTGGAAGCCCCCAGTGCGCAGGACGCCATCTGGGTCCTCAAGCAAGCGATCAATCAGCGTCGTCATGTGCGGCGTCACCCCGACATCGGCATGTCTCTCGTCCACGCTCTGGACGAAGGCAGGCTGAACTTCGCCGTCATGTCCGAAGACCGATCGCAGCTCTTGTGCGGTGAGTGTGAAGGGCAGCTCGAGCGGCCCGTCAGCCGGCGTCTGGCAGAGTCGCTGTGCGCGGTAATCCCGACCGGTCTCATCTTCACGACCGCGTAATCGCATGAGGTTGAAACAGGCGGAAGGCGTTTCACCGCTCCTTCCTGCCTGTCTCGGCTTTCACAAATAGCACTGGCAGTGGTGGCACCGTTTTACCGCGGCAGCCACCACTGCCATCTTTTTTGTGACACGTACTAGCTATTGTGGTAGCCGCCGGCAGGCTTCAAGTTTCCAGGTTCCCCCAAGCGAAGCTGATACACAAGTGAGAGCTCAGCCCTGAAGCACCAGCGGTGCCGGCCGAATCAGCCGTTGAGGCGCCGAGAAACAACAGTTCACATTCACTGACCTTTGCGAACAAACCAAACGGCTGTACGTCGTGCCAGCTGATAGACTACAGGTCGGTTTCACCGACATCCTGGCAGGAGAATAATATGCAAAGAATACTGAGTCTGAGCCTTGGTTTAGCTCTCACACAAGCGCTGGTATCGAACTGTTCATTGCCGGTGAGCGCCGATGAAATCAAGGCAGAATCAAGTTCTTCCAGTTCGACGGTCGGTGTGACTGAAAAGAAAGGCTATGCCTTCAAATACGGTCAGCGCATCAAGGACTGGCGGATAGAACTCGACAAAGGCACCGACAAAGGATGGTTGAGCGCTGACGAAGCGAAGAAGTTCGGCGATCGCCTCGATCAGCTGAAAGCCTTGAACGAAACAGTAAAGAGCCATGGTTATCCCAAGGGCGAGTTGGATGACATGGAAAAGCAGTTCAACCAATACAACATCGACCTCAGCCACGCGACTGAGAAAGCCACGTCCACAGCAGCGCCAAAAGCAGAAAGCAAATAGTCTGATTTGTAAGCGCTCCGTCGGCTTCGTCCCTCGCCTCCTCCGCTGTGCATCCGCTTTGGCTGCGACGGCTCCTCGCCGCCTTGCCTGACCATATGTAAGCGCTCCGTCGGCTTCGTCCCTCGCCTCCTCCGCTGTGCATCCGCTGCGGCTGCGACGGCTCCTCGCCGCCTTGCCTGACCATTATGTAAGCGCTCCGTCGGCTTCGTCCCTCGCCTCCTCCGCTGTGCATCCGCTGCGGCTGCGACGGCTCCTCGCCGCCTTGCCTTCGCTACTTGCGTAACACAGCCGTATAATCGCGCGAACTCCGCTATTTGCGCAGGCGAAAGGCTGAAAACCGTTATTTGACAATGGTTTCGCCTGTTTATCCTCGCGCTTCTTGACGTCTTTCGCTCGCACGTCGATTGCATATCCACCCGGCGAAATCATTGCGCCATAGACTGTTTGGGCTGCTTAAGTCGTTCTTCTTTTGCGTCTGTCTCTTTTAAGAAAATCGAAAGTACTTGAGGTTTGTCAGGCGCTTTCGTAGGTTTCGAACGACTTTTGTTTCTTCCCTCTTTCTCGCTACCCAAGATACCTCAACCAATTCGACGTCCCGCTCTTTAGGACTCACGTTTTCGCCATCGGGCGAAACGAAACAAGCCGGGGTTGCGCATTTCCGCCTGGGAAGAACGTATTTTGCGCGCCTCGATTCCTCTGGAGGAATGAACCGTGACTTGTAGATCCACAATTGTCCAAACCTGGATTGTCCGCGGGCTAGCCTCGCTGGCAGTCGGAGTCGCCTCGTACTACGGGGCCGACCAGATGGCGCATGCCAACTGGCACACACAACTGAGTCTGCCAATGGCACTCGCTTGCGCAGTCATTCCCGCCGCAATCACGTTTTTCGTGACCAGGGCGGTAGCCGGCTTCACTGAAGATTGCATGGGCATTCCTCAGGCAGGTCTGGCACCAGGACTGAAGGAAACCCGGGTCGATTGCGCGCGCGGCACATGCGCCCGACGCAATCCTGCTCTGGCGATCGCCGCCGGAAAGAAACAGCTTGTTGATACGTCTTCGGCCGATGCTGCCCCTGGCGCGAAGATGACGACAAGCAACCAACCGGCGCCGAAGATAACAATCACCACCGAGCCATCTGCGAACGGTGCGTTGCAGATCACTGTCACCACGAATGGATTGTCGAACAGCCGTCTGAAAGGGCAATGCGGGCTCTTCCACAGGCTGAACGGCATCCAGGGCGTACAGTGGTCGAAGCATAAGAACATCGGCCAAGGTCAAAAGCAAGTGACCGGGGTCGCTTCGGCAGGTACTGCAGCAGCCGTTCTACAGCGGCTGCAAGAGCTGGCTTCAAGTTATTGATCCGGTCCGGGTAAACAACTCCGACTGAATCTGCGCTTTTGACAGCACGCGACGACATGGTATTCAAGCCGCGCTTGCCTGGTGCGAATGAGCTCTCAGCGCCTTCGACATTCGATGTGACTGAATGCGAGCCTCTGGCTGCGCCCTTTTGCATTGGCAAGTGAATCTCCATCTAACGGGCGCAGAGTCGACCGATGTGCGTGCAAACGCATGTTCACCGACTCTGCGCCTGTTCGGCTTGACTTTTTTAAAAAAAAATCGATACATACTAGATGTTTTAGTATAATTCAAATCCGCAGGCAAACCGGCAGTTCAAGTTTTACTATATTTTTCTATATGCTGCTGCTGGAGCTGATCGGCTAAAAGGCTTATGGGGATTGGATTACCGGTTTGACAATTAACTGATGAGGCACCATTGGGAGTGTCATTATCCTTTACGAAACGCTGTAAACCATATCGCTCAATTGTGTGATCAGATCCTGCAAACATCATACTTCTAAGGCTTTCCGGCTAGCCGCCATATAAGGTTTACCGTACTACCTGATGAACAGCAGCGAGTGGCAGAATGAAAGTGAGCATTGAAGCGCGCCTGGTGTCGCTAGTTTCAGCGAGAGCAACCAGGCAAATGGAGACAGAGAAATGTTTGGACAGAGAATGATTGAGTTTGTAATTCCGGCGTGGGTGGCTAACCCAGCCGTCGGTGACCCATGGTTTAACAACGCTTTTGAAACGAAGAGAAGATTGCGGGCCATGCGCACTACCATTGGCAGGAATGTGCAATCGACAAAGATATCTGATAATCGGCTCGGTGACGAGCTTTTGAATGAGGGTCGGATTAACCATTTGCGGCAGTTTCAAAATCTTTCTGAAAATAAAAAACGATTGCGGCACATGAGAATCGTCCACCCTTCCATCAATCAGCCTGAACCTGAGCCGGACAACTGCCTCAAGGGCGAGTTGATCACCGACAGCCGGGTTGAGCATGACCATGAAATCGATCATTTGGCCGTAGCATATTGGAGTCAAGGACAATGGCAGGAAGACAGCGAAGAGCAGGCTGACATGCAGGAGAAGGCAGGGTTGTTCTTGCGTACGCTGGCGTGTGAAAACGCGGCCAGGCGATACGCCGATCGTTTTCGCCGAGAACTTGGGAGCTAGTCGAATCTTTGCCGGCTGTTTTGTTGGCAATGACTTTAACGCCTTTCCCGATTGTTCGCTTGCTGCGAAGGGATCAACGAGTTAACCGATACGGCGGACAGCCGGCGCCCGAACCGCGCCGGCTGTTCTGTTGGCTCGCACCACCAGCAGTGCCACACCGATCCGGCCTCTGCTTTTTCGCGCTTTACACACTTTAGTACTTGGCTCATTGGGCGGCACTAAGTGCAACAATAGCCAACTGAATTCCACCAGGTGGCGAAAATGACATACGCGCATACTCAATCCGTTCCTCCCGCCGTGCTGACGGTCGGCGGTGCCGTTGGCTTCGTTGCTTCGAAGGCGATTCCCAACCCGCTGATACGGATTGCTTCTTTAGGCGTGCTGGCCCTGGCCGGAACCACGTTCCGCTCCCTGACGATCGAGGTCGACAACGAGCGTGTGCGCTTATTGTTCGGAGACGGGCTGCTGGAAAAGGACGTCAAGCTGGCCGAAGTGGAAAGCGTCAAACAAACCCGCACCAACCCTTGGCAAGGCTGGGGCGTGCACTGGATCGGCAACGGCTGGCTCTACAACGTATACGGTCTGGCGGCAGTGGAGTTGAAGTTGAAAAACGGCAAAGTCGTTGTCATTGGCACCGATGAGCCGACTGAATTGACCGAAGCGATCAACGAGCAGTTGCGCAACCGCCGTTTCGAATAGCTCGATTCCATATCTACCGGTGCGCTGTTTGCATGTGTGATTCGCTTGCGCCGGCATATGCAAAAAGTGCCTGAAAAGCTGATTGTTGGGCTCTTTGACTGATAATATCTCGTGTTATACTAGGCCTGTTAGCACGTGCAGTTCCTCATCTCGGGTAGAAAGGCAAAGGCAGCCAAGAGCTGAATCCCTTAGTTGACCCAGTTCCTATCCCTTAAATCAAACAAGAATTCGTCTGCAAAAACGCCGGCTGACACAGCAACACACGAAGAGAACTCAACGTCATGCGGTCTGCATGCATCGGTTAAACGTCATGCCGGCTTCGAGTCGGCCTCCTTCCACATGCCCGGGCACAAGGGTCGCGTGCTGTCTGAGGGCTTTGCCCGCTTGGAAAAACAGTTGACCCGTCACGATCTGACTGAGCTGCCCGGCTTAGATGATTTGACGAAACCGGAATCAACGATCGCGCAATTGGAGTCTAGAGCGGCGGCGCTCTGGGGTGCGGCAGAAACCCTGGTGTCTGTTGGCGGTGCCTCAACTGGATTGATCGCTTGCTTAATTGCTGTGGCTGCCACACAGCAACGCCAGAAAATATTCGTGCCCCGCAATGCCCATCGCTCGATCGTCAATGGCTTGATTCTCAGTGGGTTGGTGCCGGTCTGGTACGAGCCGGTGTGGGATTCGCAGTGGAGCGTCTGGAGCGGCGTTTCTGCGCGCACCGTGGAGAATCTCTTGTCTAGCCACGCTGCGCGTGAGTGTGCCGCCCTGGTCGTGGTTTCGCCCACGTACGCCGGCGCGCTCAGCGATGTGCAACCGATTGCTCGCGCCTGTGTGGATGCCGGCCTAACCCTGATTGTCGACCAGGCGCATGGAGCGCATCTGTTGCCTGATTGCGATATGCCACCATCTGCGGTGCCGTTTGCGGATGTCACCGTTCACTCTTTGCACAAGACTCTCTCCGGTTTGACACAAACCGGATTGGTACATATCAATGCCGGAAGCACCTTGCCCTCCAGCGCCGTGCGCGCCGCTCTTGGGCTCGTGCACAGCTCCAGCCCGAGCTATCCTTTGATGATTTCGATTGAGGAAACGATCGCTCTGTTGGAACGCTCCGAAGGCAAAGAGATGGTGGCATCGATCAATCGCCTGCACCGTTGCCTCCTGCAAGCTGTTCAAAGCATCGGTTCTTTCGACGTTTACTCCACGCACCACGGCACCGATCCGGCACATGTGCTGATTCGCTCGCACACCGGCTGCATCGATGATCTTCATCAGTTTCTCATGGACAGAGGCATATTCCCTGAAGCTATGCTTGGCTCAGGGCTGCTCTTACTTCTGGGTGTCGGCTCGCAAATGCAAGATGTAACCGCCCTGGTCGACGCGATGACGGAGTTCGATTGGCAGTGGCGGGGACAAACTTGCTTGCGCACCGATCGGGCTCGGCCAGCCCCATTCAGCGATGCAGAGCAGGTGCTGACGCCGCGCGAAGCTTTTTTCATGCCATCGGAGGTAGTGCCAATACAAGAGGCCATCGGTCGCATCGCGCAGCAATGCGTGGCGCCCTGCCCGCCAGGAATCCCTTTATCTGTGCCCGGACAGCGTGTTCATCAAGAGGTAATGAACGTGGAGTCGCTGCGAAGTTTGAGAGTCGTTCAAGAAAGTTAGAGTGCCCCCAGGAGTAAGTGTATGGAATTTATCCCGCCCGCAGATGACCTCTCGGCCTTCCTCACTATCTTGCCACCACAGATAGCGGCAACGGTCGAGAAAGACACAAACGGTCTGTACGAAATCGTGCTTGACCTCGGGCGCCGTCCGGAAGCGCGTTACCTCGACAGACACACGACTTATCTGGCAGAACAATTCGTCAGCGAAAAAGATTTGGAGCACGCGGTCGAGCGTGTCGGGCAATTCTCCGGCGACAATCGTGCCGGCATCGAGCGCACGTTGCACCGCATCTCCGCTTTGCGCAACCGTTCAGGCAAGATTGTCGGGCTGACCTGCCGCGTCGGCCGCGCAATTTCGGGAACGATCAACATCATTCGTGACTTGGTAGAGTCCGGCAAATCCATTCTCTTTCTCGGACCGCCTGGCGTAGGCAAAACGACGAAGCTGCGCGAGATGGCGCGAGTGCTTGCCGACGAAATGGGCAAGCGCGTCATCGTCATCGATACATCGAATGAAATCGCCGGTGATGGCGACATCCCCCACCCGGCCATCGGCAGAGCGCGCCGCATGCAGGTTTCCCACCCAGACGAGCAGCACGCTGTCATGATCGAAGCGGTGGAAAACCATACTCCGGAAGTGATCGTGATCGATGAAATTGGGACCGAACAAGAAGCCGGTGCGGCGCGCACCATAGCCGAGCGTGGCGTGATGTTGATTGGCACCGCCCATGGTAACGCTCTGGAAAACTTGCTCAAGAATCCGACCTTAGTTGATTTGATTGGCGGCATTCAAACCGTGACTCTGGGCGACGATGAAGCCCGCCGCCGTGGAACGCAGAAGACAGTTTTGGAACGCGCGTCACAACCGACGTTTGAAATTTGCGTTGAAATTATCGACCGCCAGACCCTGGCCGTGCACCGCGATGTCGGTGAAGCGGTCGATCAGCTCTTGCGCGGCTGGAAGATTCATCCCGAAATCCGCCGTCGCGACGATGCCACCGGTCAGTTCTCCGTCGTGCAAAAACCGGAGCCGACGATGTCCGCGTCCAATGCCGAGGGCCTCGCCCCTTTTGCCACGGACTGGGGCAATCCCCAGGACACGCAACTGAAAATCTACCCCTACGCGGTTAGCAAAGGTTTGTTAGAACGCGTCGTGAAGACACTGCAGATGCCAATCGAGGTGGTGAAGTCCATCGACGAGGCGGATGCGATTTTAGCCCTGCGCAGTTACGCTCGCGCCGGTGCCAAGATCTATTCTCTGGCCGAAGCGCGCCAGGTGCCGGTTTATGTGGTTAAGAGCAACAACCTGCCGCAGATTCAGAAAGCGCTACGCGAAGCGTTGCACCTGGACACCGCCGATACCATGAGCGTTGACATCGAAGGAGATGTTGATGAAACAGAAGTCGCTCTCGAAGAAGCTCGCCAAGCCATCGGCCGGGTAATGGACAGACTGGAGCCGATGGAGTTGACGCCGCGACGCGCCTACATCCGCCGGCTGCAGCATCAACTGGTTGAACGTTTCAACCTCAGCAGTCGCAGCATTGGTGATGAGCCGATGCGTCGCCTGCGCATTCTGCCACCAGCCGGAGCGCAGAAGAACCTCGGTTACATCTAGCCGCAAACACTGAGAAAGAAGCCACGGCGGTGGTCCCATTTATCTTCGCTGGCAAGCGAGATCACCGCGCTGGCCTGTAGTAAGGCTTTAGTTATCGGATTTTCTTCGCTGTTCTTTTTCCCATTGTGAAATTTGCTCACGGGCTGCGGCCGTATTAGGTTTAAGCCCTCCATCTAAGCCGCGCAGATACGTTGACAAACCCTTGTCCGGTCCCATCTCAACTCTTCCATATGCTTTATCAATTTCCTGCTGATCCTCGTCTTTTGCTATTGCATAAACATCAGGACACTCGGTCAGCAGCCGCGCTCGGGACTCTCGATTGAGTTGCAGACATGTTCTTGCTTCTGCGTCTGCCTCCCATGGAGCAACGGCATACCAGGTCGCCGGTTTGACCTTCGCTCGATTTCGCATTTCTTCGACGCCAATGAATTCGGCCTTGCTTATATGCACCGGCTCGCCCTGGGCGTTTAGTGGTAGTCCCCTGCGATCGCATCGCATCCAGGGTTTGCAGTCTGGCTTCCCGTCGTATAGGTCTGGCTTGTAATGGAACAGATCGTGTTGCCCGTCTGTCGTTGTTTTAGCTTCGTAAAACCACAGACCTTGCTGAAGTTTGAAACCATATTGTTTGCCCAATTCAATCATTTTGTCGCTTTTAGAGTCGCTCAAGCTCCAACCCATGTTTTCCTGCGAATTGTGTGCCAGCTCATGGGTTAGAATCGCTTCCAGCGAGTCCCCCTTGCCAGCTAGACTGTGTGTATAAGCTTCTTCTTGCCAGAGAAACTTGTAGTTCTGGGCTGTCGGCTCGATGAAAATCTGACCCTTCTCGTAGAATGCAATATGATTGTGAATCTTATTGGCATTTTCGGTGAGGAAGTTAACCTTCACGCCGCCGTCAGCTGTCCGGTGACTGGGCTCTGCGTTATGCAACACAGATGCCAGAACTTCCAATTCACGAAGCTTCGGCGCGCGGCATTCAACCTTCCGATAGCTCTCTTCGCACCATAGTTTTTCGCCGTCCTTAGAGAACTTAACTCCGTATTTAGTTTCGAGTCGATCTTGTAGCTCCTGGCGCCGTTTTTCGTCGGCCTCTGATTTGTCTTCCTTGACGATCTTTTCTGCTGGTGGCTCTAGCAAGCATAATGATGGAAGAAGGTTGTCGGCAACGGCCGCACCGAATCTCGTGTCCAGGCGCATGTTTTTGCAGTCAGATTGATGGAAAGGCTCTGCCCGATCGTTGACCGTGAACGGTCGTGTCAGCGAGTAACGCGCTTGCTCCAAACCATCGCCATGCCTTGCATCATCCCCTTCGTTGATACCACCGGCCGGGCCAATTTCAAGCAAATGCATAGGCGATCGTCCTCGCTCTTGGTGATACTCCTAGTGTCCAAGGCAAATGCAACGATTGTGCAACGGCGCTCGCCCGAGAAGACACAAACAAAGTTGTGGTCGGATTAGTGTTGAACAAGGATGGCTTCCCGACTGCACCCGATTTTTTTGATGCTAAAGGCACCATATGCGGTGGCATAATCATGACCGATATAATGCCGTACACAGTGGTTGGCATGGGTGCTCAAACCAGGTGGTTTGTCACGGCACAGTGATATCCAAATGGCACGAGCAAAAGGCATTGAATGCCATTTTGCCGCGACTTACGCCACGGATTGATTGAGAATTCGCTCGGTTACCCGGGAGACCATGTTGGTCAGATTGGTGTGGCGGTCGAAGTGCAGTTTCATCTCCCCTTCTGCTTCTGACTTGAGCGCGGCGGTGACGATTTCGTTGCCCTTCTCGGTAATTCTGGTCCAGCCGGCTTCCGGGTGGCTGTGCAGATGCATCCGCAGCTCTGCGATCGTCTCGTCTTCGGCTTTGCCGGTGCAGGCCGCTTCCAGCAGGCAGTCGAACCTGGCCCGATCGAAAACGTTGTTGTCATTTTCGGCTTTTGATTGATTCACGGTTGCGGCGGAGTCGGTCATGTTGATTGCCATCGATTGTAATACGCCAGGTGTATTTAAAAGGTCGTTTCTATGCCCGGAATATTCGATGGCACCCGATTTTTTTCTCCGATGAACACGTGGAAATTTGAAAGCCAGATCGGTTTCACTTTTTTCTGAAACGGCCAAGACCCGGTCAGGAGTGCTCATATGCTAAACCTATTGTTGATGTACCCCGCCACTGCAAATACTTGCTAAGAGTGGCATCATTTAATGCCGCGTCTTTAGAAGCTGAGTGTTTTCAGGGATCCAGGCGGCGTTTCCCCTGAGGCAATGAACGCGCTGGGGAAACGCCCAGTGCATCAAGCTTTTGCCGGCCGACCAAGAAACACTGCCAGGTTATGCGACAAACCTTGGCAAGTCAATTCAAGCTTTTTCATGTTCAACGTTTGCGTGGGGGAGGACCACCACTGATTGGGGGTGGCGTCGGCGGATTGCCCATGTCCTTGCGATCTTCTCGAGCGACTTCATTGTCGCCTTGCGTATCGATTTCGTCATTAGTGGCAGAACTACGCTGAGGACGGTCTTCATCGTCTTGCTCGACAGCGGGCGGCTGCGGGTTGACGCCAGTAGAATTAGCTGTGGCAGCGGAATCAGCGGATTGTTGGTCATCCTCGACGGCATCGATTTGATCGTCGTCTGCATCGGTTTCGTCGTCTGCATCGGTTTCGTCGGCGTCGTTGTCGTCTTCTTCTTGAGCCTCAGCTGTTTCATTCTCAGCTTCGAATTTTTCTTCGTCTTGCTCTGCATCATCCTCGTCTTGCGGCGCTGGATCGAAGGGCGAGCCGCCGAGTAGGTCGTTGAGCGGGTCTTGCAAGTCTTTTGCCCTGGTGTTGATCGGTTCAAGGGCACCAAGGCGTGGCGAGATGGCAAACGCGCGGTCGGCGAGTTTTTCCATCTCGTCTGATTTGGCGTCGAAGCTGGGCACGTGTTTGTTGACGGCGGAATGTGGCGGGGAAATGGCGCCCTGAGCGGGTTGATAGTCGTAGTTATAGTTCGGCAAAATCGGCGCGCCTTCGGTGAGAAAGTTTTCCTCCGGCATGATCAGCGGCTGTTCGCTGGCTGATCCTGTGTCGGTGGAGGTCGATTCGGCGATGAACACCTGCAGCTCGCGGTGCAATCGGCGCAACTGCCCGGAAATGCGCTGCCAATCAGGACCGCGCTCGGGCTCCGCTGCGTCTTGTCCATCAAGTCCGAGAGCCGACAGCAGGCGCTGGCGGATGAACAGTCCCACCGACTTGGAGCCGGCTGCCCGCGCCATGCGCTGCACCTGTTGGAAATGCTCAGACTTCAAGCTGATGACGATCTGGTGTTCTCGCATGGCTCACCTTAGCTGCCTCAATTTTACATTAAATGCGGTTACCAGCCATCAGACCCGGTCTGGAGGGACCGGTGGCGCAGCTGAATCAGCTTATGAGGTGTGCATTAAGTTAATAGCTTGGTCAGCCCCGCTAGCCGGATTGGATAAGAGTTTGTCCTCGGCCTTTATTCGCGCGCAACAGTCGTTGATCCAGGTCTAGGCACGATCTTAGGCTGCAAAGCATATCGTCCATCGCTCACTCTCAATCGGAAAACCCCTCACCACCTATTTCCTCACCGTCTATCTGTTTTTGACGCAACTCCCGTTGCGTTTGAACGAAGTCCGTTTGCGCTGTTTGCAAACGGTTCACAGCCGACGCCAGGAGACCAAAGTACATGACCAATCAAATCCTGATCAGAACCTTCGGACACAAGTACGGCCCACCGCCGGACGATGCCCACGTTGTCTTCGACGCCCGGCACATTCCCAACCCGCACAGCCTTGCCGGTATGGAGCGCCTGACTGGCTACGACGAGGCGATCGAGCAGTTTATCCGCGCGCAGCCCGCCTCTGAAGAACTGCTCGGCACCATCGTGCAGCAGGTCGACCCCATGCTCGAGTGTCTCGTCACTGGGCGACTCGACGCCGACACGCTGGTGATCGCAATCGGCTGCAAGGGTGGCCGGCAAAGGTCGGTTTGCCTGGCTCGCCTCTGTGCTGATTTGTTCCACTACTTGCTCTCAACTCGGCAGCTCCAGCTCAGTGTCGCCTTGCACCATCGCGACCTCGCCCATGACCTCCATCTGGAACTCGCGAAAGGGGACCATGCCTATGCATACGCTTGTTGATCTCGCTGAGGACCCTGCATACGCCGTTCTGGGAGCACCCGGCGCAGGCAAGGGCACTGTGTGCAAGTGGTTGCGAAAGCTTTATGGCTGGGGTCATCTCGAGAGCGGCGACCGCTTTCGTCAGGTGATCAAAGCCGACCCAAACACGCAGGCGGCGCAGTTTCTCGCCCGGTTCGTTCCGGTCGGGGAGCTTGTGCCTGACGACGTCGTCATGCAGTACGCCGCGGTCTGGCTCGAGGACATGAGTCTGCGCCTGTACGACGGGATTCCTCGAAGGGACAGCCAGTGCGCTCCCTTCGACGAGCTTGTCTGGCGCAAGCAGGGCCGGCGCATCAAGCGTGCGCTGTTCGTCAAAGTGTCGAGGACTGACCTCAAGGCCAGGCTGCCGTTTCGCAAGGTCTGCCTGGGCTGCGCCGCGATCTGGAACGACCTGACCAGGCCGAGCCGCATCGCCAATGTCTGCGACGACTGCCAAGGCGTGCTCGAGCCCCGCACCGATGACACGCCAGAACTCGTCGATCGCCGGCAGGACATCTTCGAGGCTCTCTACGGACCTGTCCTGGATTACTACAGGCAGCAAGGCAAGCTGCGGGAGATCGTGTACACCAACGACATGAAGGTCGACGATTTGTTTGCCGCCGTGGCTGCGTGTTTGTAGTCCTGGCCAGTCAACAGATCAAAGAACGCGAGTCAGTCCGGCCCCGGATTGGCTCGCGTTCTGCCTGTTCTTTCCCGCTCCTGCTGCTTGGCGATTTAATACTATATGAAAGAGTATCAAAGGTCAAAAAAATCGAGCCACTATGGGTGGTGGCTCGATTTTTCGTGGTTCATCAGGCATTAGCCGTAACTGTTGCCCGTTGCGACCGATTAGATTTCGCTGGTCCAGATGATGTTGGCGCCGCCCATGTCAGTGACGATTGCGCCCGGAGCCGCCCATACTGTCGCGCCGTGCATTGCGGTCACCCAGCATCCCGCCTCGGCGACGACCTGAGCGCCGGACATGGCGATGATACTGGCGGCAGCTGTGCCACGCACCATTGAGTTTCGTTCGGCGGTGACCCTGGCATAGGGACGGGCGAAGACGATCGAGCCGCCATGCGCTGTGACAAACGAATAGGCTAAAGCGACCACGCGCGAGCCTTCGAATGCCACCATCTGTTGCCCTTCTTCGGCGACCATATTCCCATTGCGCGCGACAACGGGAGGGGAACCGGAGATGGCAACGAAATTTGGTTCTTCGTGTTCCATCTGCTCACTCCTCTGTTGGGTGACCGAGCTGCATTGCAGCTCCGGACTCCCGTTGTGTGAGAACATTGTTTTGCGTG
>Ga0206819_10193_pt1 | contig 22051 bp, 21 predicted proteins | sample Alteio_BWOrgCont_87_FD_152855 | JGI IMG/M metagenome (GOLD analysis project Ga0206819, IMG submission 152855) | Enriched cells from forest soil in Barre Woods Harvard Forest LTER site, Petersham, Massachusetts, United States -... | ecosystem: Environmental > Terrestrial > Soil > Temperate forest >... | reverse complement strand
TTGCAATCCAGTTCACTTCCCAAGTCTTTCCGCCATCCTCCGAAAAGGCCTGCTCGAAATGGCATGAAGTTGGAGTCACATCCGACCAGACCTGTCGAACCAAAATACTTTTTCCATTGAATGGTTCGGTATCGTAAAACTCGCCGCGACCGTTTTTGAATTCGCCGCTCGAAGCTACGCTCAGGATGCCGACTTGGCTACTCGCATAAGCGAGGTTCCACTGATGAGCCTCGGGAGCGTAGAGGCGCAGGGACAACGCCTCCAGGTGGCCGGTTGGACCATCGGCTTCGCTCTCCCCTAGGCCGGCGCGGCCATTCCAGATTTTGCGAACGACCGAAGTCCCCTCATACTCCATCCATGTGGTGGAACCGGACAAGGGATGCTGCAACCGCTTGATGTGAGTCTTCCAGGTGCCGAACGAAAAATCAAAATCGTGTTGGCCGTCCCCCGCGGCATTTTGTGGGAGACTGGTTTCCGCTACCGCTGATTCATCCGTCACGCGTGTGTCTGTCACAACCCAGTTTGATTCCCAGGTCTTTCCTCCATCATCTGAAAATGCTTGTTCAAAATGACAGGAATTCGGGGTAAGGTGTCGCATGGCGGAATGGTGGGAGACTTTTTTTAATACAGAATATGTCCGGCTCTGGGAGAGGGCTGAAGCACCTGGGCAAAGCGAGCGCGAAGGCGCTGGGCTGTGGGCCATTCTCAATCTGACGGAAGGTTCTCGGGTCCTCGACGCACCTTGCGGCTACGGACGAATCGCACGCACGCTTGCGGAACGCGGTGCAAGCGTTTTGGGCATCGATCAGTCGGCGGATCTGATTGCCGCTGCGGAGCAGCGACGCGGCGGCATCCCCAGCAGCCGCTTGCGCTACGTGCGCCACGACCTGCGGCAGCCTCTGCCAGAGTCCGGGTTCGATGCCGCGGTGAATATCTTCTCCTCGCTGGGTTGCGGAACGGAGGCCGAGGATCAGGCGATGCTGTCCACACTACGAAATGCATTGCGGCCGGGAGGCGCAGTTTTTGTGGAGCTCACCCACCGCGATCGAGTTGCTGTGGCGCTGTCCCAGAATTCCCGTGTGGGTCATCGGTTGCCTGACGGCACACTCTTGGTTGAGGAGACCCAGTTGGATGCTGTCACAGGACGAATAAATCCAACTTGGTATTGGAGTGGTCCAGGTGGCTCGGGTCAAAAAAGCGCCTCGCTCCGAGTTTATTCCGTGACCGAATTAGTCAAGCTTTTGGAGTTCGTCGGTCTTCGAGTGCAATCCCTGCACGATGGATCCAGTACGGAAAAATTCATACCAATGGGACGCATGATGAGTAGCCAAATCGGTGTCCTCGCAATTCGGGATTAGCGGCGCACTTTAGAGCCGGTGATGTTGGCGATCAGACGATCATCTGTTCGGAGGGACAATGCGAACCATTCTTCGCGAGCTGGTCAACACTGTTGAAGCGCAGTGGCGGCGCGCCCATTATGCGGAGTCGGCGTTCGCAGGTATTGCCGCCGAAGCTTTGGTCGCAACGGCTCCGCACAAAAACCTGGATATCGCCGGAGTACTTGCGGAGATTGCGCGAGGTGATCGAGAACAGGGAGAGTTCGTCGGAACTCATTCTGCGTCGGAGGTGATCCCGTTTTTCTGGGGAGCGCGTTTCAGCGCATATCTTCATTTTTGGTACGACGAAATCGGAAACCCGCATTCGCATGCTTGGTCTGGTGCCTACCAGGTCCTATCAGGCACTTGCGTCCAAGCAAGTTTAGCCTTCGACGAGAAACTTATCATCGACCCCAAGTTCAAGCTGGGCACGATTGAAACCACTCATCTTGGATTGATTGGCCCAGGGACGACCGTGCCCGTCCTTCGTGGTCCCCAGATGATTCACGGACTGAGCTATATCGACCGGCCGGGGATTGCGATCAGCATTCGCACCCACGAGGATTTTGGTGATCTGACGTTTGACTATTGGCCCCCCGGAATTGCGATCGAGACAGGCTTCCTGGACGCCCCGACTGAACGGCGGATCAAGGCTCTTAACGCCCTGTACGCGACGGATCCGAGCCAGTGTGCACAGACCCTGGAAAATGCTATTGAAGTTACAGACTTTCGTACTTGTTTCTTTCTTCTGCGTCACGCGACGATGAAGTTCCGCGAACAAATCGACGTGAGGGCGATCTGTGCTTCCGCCGCGCGAGTCTTCGGAAAAAACACAGATGTTGTAATGGGTGTGCTCGCCGAGTTCGAGCGAGACTCACTTTTGCGGCAAAGGCGTAAAGAGGTTCGTAATTTGAATCAGCGTTTCTTACTCAGTGCTCTACATCTCGCTCCCACTCGAAACGCTGTCCATCGCCTGGTTGCTGAACGTTATCCCGGAGAAGATCCACAGAAGTTCGTGGTGCGCAATCTTCTCGAAATGTCCTCCACTCCGGGCACAGGCGGGAAGACGCTCCTCGGAACCCCGGATAACCATGATTTGCACACGATTCTAGGCCTACTCCTCGATGACGATCGAACCGAAAGCGTTTTGGCGCGACTCGAAAAGGAATACGACGCCACGGAAATTCGCGAGAAGGAAGATTTATTGCGCGAGGCCTGCCGAGGCATCCGTGAACAGCCCATTCTGCGGCCCCTGTTCGCATCCTGAGGATACTGAAGAATTCAAGCAAACAACGACAAGCAAGTTTTGACCAGAACAGCGCTAAGACAGTCACCATGAGGCGCACTTGATGTCGAAGCAACAGTTGCCCTAATTTCTGTTAGAGTTTTCCGTGGCAAATTGGGACCGAGGACGAATTCCTTTCTATGATCAGCATGTCTCCATTATTCCAGCCAGATGCACTACAGAAATGGGTACGAATCGGGATTGCTCTTCTTACACTCGGTACCGCTGTCCACGCACAGACCGCGCCCCTAACTCCCGACATCCCGTCCAAGTTTGAAACGCCAACCGCATCCTACAACTACGTCAAACGCGCCGTGATGATTCCGATGCGAGACGGAGTGAAGCTCCACACCGTGATTGTTATCCCTAAGGGGGCAAAGAACGCGCCGATCATCTTGACTCGCACTCCCTACAACGCTGCCAAACGAACGGAACGCTTCTGGTCCGCGTCCATGCTCGCGACCTTGCCCCAGGGGGATGAAGTGTTCGTGGAGGATGGTTATATTCGCGTTTTTCAGGATGTTCGCGGCAAATACGGCTCGGAGGGCGAGTACGTGATGACCCGACCATTAAAGGGGCCGCTGAACTCGAGCGAAACCGATCACTCCACCGACGCCTACGACACCATCGACTGGTTGGTAAAGAATGTTCCCGAGAGCAACGGCAAAGTTGGAATGCTTGGCAGTTCCTACGAAGGGTTCACTGTGGTCATGGCTCTGGTCAATCCGCACCCAGCCTTAAAAGTCGCAGCACCGATGAGCCCCATGGTCGACGGATGGATGGGTGATGACTGGTTTCATTTTGGCGCGTTTCGCCAGCCGGGTTTAGATTTCTTTACCGAGCAGACCGCCGTGCGAGGGCAAGGGCATCCGATCCTTCGCGAGGCATATGACGACTACGACAATTTCCTTCGCGCCGGCTCGACGGGAGATTTCGCCAAAGCGGGAGGCCTGGACCAACTGCCGGTATGGCACAAAATGTCGGAACATCCAGCTTATGACGCGTACTGGCAAGATCAGGCGCTCGATAAAACTATGAGCGAGCAGCCGCTGAAAGTTCCGACCATGTGGATTCAAGGCTTGTGGGACCAGGAAGACATGTGGGGCGCGATTCACAGCTACCTGGCGGTTGAACCGAAAGACACGCACAATGACATGAACTTTCTGGTGATGGGCCCGTGGCGCCATAGCGGAGTCAACTACGACGGCTATTCGCTGGGTCCGCTGAAGTGGGAGGGCGACACTGCTCTGCAGTTTCGCCGCGACGTGCTCAAGCCGTTCTTCGATCAGTATCTCAAAGACGGGGCGCCGAAGGCCGCTACTCCGCCGGTGCTCATCTATAACACCGGCGAGAATCATTGGGACCGTCTGAAATCTTGGCCGCTGGCGTGTGAGACGGGTTGCGCGGCGAAATCCAAGCCGCTCTATCTGACTTCCAGCCTGGGTTTGTCATTCACTCCTCCGAGCGGACACAATGGGAAGTCGCCCGCAGGTTCCCAAGATTACGATGAATACGTTTCCGATCCCAGCAAGCCTGTGCCGTATTCGCCGCGCCCCGTTGTTTCTTCCGATAGCGATGCCTGGCGGCGGTGGCTGCTCGTCGACCAACGCTTTGTCGCCGACCGCACCGATGTCTTGTCCTACACGACACCGGTTTTGACCGAGCCTTTGCGAATCAGCGGAGCGCCGGTGGTGAACCTCGTCGCTTCAACGAGTGGAACGGATAGTGACTGGGTGGTCAAGCTCATCGACGTCTATCCAGATGAAGTGCCCAGCCGGCCGGAGTTGGGCGGCTATGAGCTGAACATTGGCATGGATATTTTTCGCGGCCGGTATCGGGAAAGTTTCGAGACGCCGAAGGCGATTACGCCAAACGCCCCGCTGCCTTACAAGTTCATCTTGCCCACCGTGAATCATGTATTCCTGCCCGGCCACCGGGTCATGGTGCAGATCCAGTCCAGTTGGTTTCCTCTGTATGATCGGAACCCGCAGACTTTTGTGAGCAATATCTTCTTCGCCAAACCGGACGACTACGTGAAGGCGGTTCAGCGCGTTTACCACGTGACGGGCGCAGCCAGCTTTATCGATCTGCCCGTGGTTCCGCGGTAGCCGTCATTTTATTTGGCGCATCCCACGCGCCGTGTGCTTTTATTGCCCACCTTCCACTGGTCGGCCGACGACCTCACTCAGCGGGCTCTTGCTGCTCGCCTCGCCCCTTGCCCGGCTTTCAAGTAGGATTTTGCTTTTCCGCGTCCGTTGCTCAATCCGAATTCGCGCCCTAATGCAAACCTGCGGAACAGACGATAGAGGCTACAGAGGGAATGTTTGTTTGCATGGACAACTGTGGCGTGCGCTGATGCCGAACCGCAACGCTTCCAGATGCCAATACAAACAGACGGCGATATGTATTTCCGGTCGCGGGAACCGGCCCCAAGGTAGGAAGGAACAGCCATGAATGACTCTGACATCGTCAAAGACTTTCTGGTCGAGAGTTACGAGAACCTGGATCGGCTCGACCGCGACTTAGTCGGGCTGGAGAAGAATCCGAAGGACAAGGACGCGCTGGCCGGCGTGTTCCGAACTATCCATACCATCAAGGGCACCTGCGGTTTCCTGGGCTTCAACAAGTTGGAAAAGGTCGCACACGTGGGCGAGAATCTGTTGACGCGCCTGCGTGACGGCCAGCTCATCCTCAATCCAGAAATCACTACGGCATTGCTCGGCATGGTGGACGCGGTCCGCCAGATGCTGAAGGAAATTGATTCGACCGGTCAGGATGGAGATGCCGACTATCCTGAGTTGCGCGAGACTCTGACTCGACTGCAAACCCCGACTGTCGCCGCGCCGGCGGCCGCGGCGAAGCCGATTCCCGAAGTGCCCGCGCCGGCGGTCGCAAGAGAATCGGTCGCAACCCCACCGGCAACTCCACCCACGATCAAAATTGATCCGCCCACCGTGCCGCGAGGCAAAGGCGATGGTTCACCGCACAAGCCGTCGCGCGGAAAAATCGGTGGCCTGCTGGTGGAGCGGGGAGTGGTGCAGCCTGCTGACATCGCGCGGGCGCTGGAAGAGCAGGAACGCGGAGATCGCCGACGTCTCGGTGAAATCTTAGTTGCGCTGGGGTTGGCCAAGCGGGAAGACGTTCTCGCAGCCCAGCAGATCCTGGACGCCAAACCACGCGACACCACGCCCGAGACCATTCGCGTTGGCGTCAATCTGCTGGACAAACTGATGACCCTGGTGGGCGAACTGGTGCTGGCACGCAACCAGCTGTTGCAGTTTGCAAATACCTCAGAAAACACCGGGCTTCAAGCCGTTTCGCAACGAATGAACTTGATCGCAACCGAGTTGCAGGAAGAAGTCATGAAGACCCGCATGCAACCCATTGGGAACATCTGGGGGCAGTTTCCCCGGACGGTGCGCGACGTAGCCCTCGGCTGTCACAAGGAGGTCGCCATCGAGATGGAGGGCAAAGAAACCGAGCCCGACAAAACCATTATCGAAGCCATTAAGGATCCGCTCACGCACCTGGTGCGCAACTCGGTGGATCATGGCATTGAGCTTCCCGACGACCGTGAGAAAGCAGGCAAGAACCGGACGGGACGTCTGATTCTGCGCGCCTTCCACGAGGGAGGGCAGGTGAACATAGAAATCAGCGACGACGGCGCCGGGCTGAACCGCGAACGCATCCGGCAAAAGGCAATCGAACGCGGGCTGATCACTGCGGAGCAGGCGGCACGCATGCCTGAACGCGAGGTCTTCAATCTGATTTTCCTGCCCGGGTTTTCCACCGCCGAAAAAGTGACCAACGTCTCCGGCCGTGGCGTGGGCATGGATGTAGTGAAGACCAATGTTGAAAAAATCGGCGGCGTGGTCGACGTGCAATCTTTACCCGGCCGCGGCACCACGGTGCACGTGAAAATTCCCCTCACCCTGGCCATCATCCCGGCACTGGTCGTCACCTGCGGCGGCGAGCGCTACGCCATTCCTCAAGTCAGTCTGCTCGAACTCGTGCGCCTGGAGGCGGACCATGCCCCTACAGCCATTGAAATGGTACACGGCGCTCCCGTTTACCGGCTGCGTGGCCGTCTGCTGCCGTTGGTTTATCTGGCGCGTGAGCTGAAACTCGCAGGGCCCGCGGATGCCCAGAAGACAGAAGCCGCCGCCGTCAACATCGTGGTTCTCCAGGCGGATGGCCGGCAGTTCGGCCTGGTCGTGGACCAGATCAATGACACCGAGGAGATCGTGGTTAAGCCACTGCGCAAGCAGCTCAAGACGGTCAAGACCTTTGCCGGCTCAAGCATTATGGGCGACGGCAAAGTCGCGCTCATCCTTGACGTCCTGGGATTGGCCCAGCGGGCTAACGTCGTCGGCGGAACTCGCGAGCGTGCCATGGCCGAGAAAGCCAAAGAATGCGTGACCGGGACTGAGAAACAAACCTTCCTGCTCTTCGCCGGCCCGGGCGACTCCCGCATGGCCATCCCGCTCAGCACGCTGGCGCGGCTCGAGGAGTTTCCGGTGAGCCAGGTGGAAATGTCCGGAAGCCGGTGGGTAACACAATACCGCGGTCAGATACTGCCGCTGATTCGCTTAAATGTCGTGATGGAGGAGCGTCGCAACAAACTGCGGGGATTGCAGGGTGCTCCCGCCCCGGGCTCGGGTCCGCTGCAGGTACTGGTATTGAATCACGAAGGACACGCCTACGGATTGGTGGTGGACAAGATTCTGGACATCGTCGAGGACAAGGCCGACGTGAAATCCGCTGCCACCCGCCATTCGGTTCTGTATTCCGTGCTCATCGGGGACCGGGTCACAGAATTGCTCGACATTCCGGCGATGATCAAGGCTGCCGCAGGCAAACCGGTTCTACCACTGAGCGGTGCAGCACAGCCGGTCCAAGGAGGACGCTAGTCATGCCCACCCTCCAGTTTTGCACCTTCTATCTCGACAAGCTTCTCTTCGGCATCGACCTCAGAGGTGTCCAAGAAGTCATCCGCTCCCTCGATGCAACCCAGGTTCCACTGGCTCCTCCGGTGGTAAGCGGCCTCATCAACCTGCGCGGCCAAATCGTCACCGCGGTAGACCTGAGGCGGCGACTGGAACTGACGCCCCGTTCACCTAATGCCCTGCCCATGAATGTGGTGGTCCGTTCCGACGATGGAGCCGTAAGTTTCCTGGTGGATGAAATCGGAGACGTCGTAGAGGTGGACGACAGCTCCTTTGAGCCCGCTCCGGAAATGCTGCGGGCCAGCGTTCGCGGCATGATCCTGGGAGTGCACAAGTTGGACGACCGCCTCATGCACGTCCTGGATGCGGAGAAAGCATGCGAGATGAAGGAAGCGGCCGAAGCGGCCACTGCGGGCGCTTAGCGCCACCCGGCGATTACTGAGATTATCGAGGAGAAAACGCGATGAAGCTGACGCTGGGAAAGAAATTGGGCTTGGGTTTTGCCGTAATCCTTGCCCTTATGGTTGTTAGCGCGGCGCTTACTTACTCGAAAGCCAGAGCGATCAAAGAGACGGAAGAAATTATCACGGGCGTGGGCCTACCCACCATTGGCGCCTGCAAGGATTTGCAACGGGATCTCAATCAGACGCAGAGCAAAGGGCGCCAGGCTATCCTGGCGGGAGGCGACACAGGCAGGTGGGCGGCGGCGAAGAAGAGCTTCGATTCGGCATGGGACGATATCGCAAAAGATGTCGCAACACTGGACGAATTGTCTTCCCGCTGGAGCTTGCGAGCCAATCGTGACCGCCTCGCCGACAACAAGAAGCAGCTTTCTGTCCTCCGGCAGGTCCAGGAAGCGATTATGAAGCGGGCGGCCAGTGGTCAGCACGATGCCGTCGCCAAGGCCGGCACCGAGTATGCGGACAAAGCCACGGTGATCACCGAGGCCATTAAGAAACCCCTCGGCGATATGGCGGACTCTTTTGCCGCGCTGATAGAGGAAAGCACGCAAGAGATGAATGTGCAGACCCGGTCGATGGACCTGACCATCGCCCTGACCACGATCGCGGCATTGGGTCTAGGCCTCTTAGTGGCACTTTTCTTGAGCCGCAGCATCGCGGGGGCGACGCAAGCAGTTCTGGCTCAAGCCGAAGCTATCGCCGCCGGTGACCTCACCCGCGACGACCTGAAAATTCGCAGCCGGGACGAACTCGGCGACTTGACCGCGGCCATCAACAAAATGAGCGGCAGCCTGAGAAACATGATCATGGCCATTACCCAGAACTCGATGCAGGTCGGCAGCGCCAGCGAGGAACTCTCCAGCACCAGCCAGCAGATTACGGCCAACTCCGAAGAAACTTCGGCGCAGGCTAAAGTCGTCGCGGACGCGACTGAGCAAGTCAGTCAGAACCTGCAGACGGTCGCGACTGGGGCAGAAGAGATGGGCAGCACGATCAAGGAAATCGCCAAGAACGCCACCGAAGCGGCTAAGGTCGCGACCGGCGCCGTCCGAGTCGCTGAAAATGCGACGGCGACCGTAACCAAGCTCGGCGAATCCTCTACCGAGATTGGTCAGGTCATCAAAGTCATTACCTCCATCGCGCAGCAGACCAATCTCCTGGCCCTGAACGCCACCATCGAAGCGGCGCGCGCCGGAGAGGCCGGCAAAGGCTTTGCCGTAGTCGCCAATGAAGTGAAGGAGCTGGCAAAAGAAACCGCGAAGGCGACCGAAGACATCAGCCGGAAGATCGAGGCCATTCAAACCGATACCCAGGCGGCGGTGGGAGCGATCGCGGAAATCAGCAGCGTGATCAACCAGATCAACGGGATTTCGAACACCATTGCGACGGCGGTCGAGGAGCAGAACGCGACCACCAATGAGATGGCACGGAATGTGAGCGAGGCAGCGCGAGGCAGCGGTGAGATCACCAGCAATATTTCCGGGGTGGCGCAAGCCGCCGACAGCACCTCACGCGGTGCGTCGGACACCCAGAAGGCAGCACAGCAACTGGTGGAAACCTCGGCGGAACTTCGGCGACTGGTCGAGCAATTCAAGATCATGGGCGATAGCTCAGGTGTAGCAGCCAATCCCAGACGGGCCATGGCGGCCCGCGCCGGGGCTTAGCTCCAGAAAGTGAAACCTGGTTGCACGGAGACAATGGGCAATGGTCCGAAGACGCATCCTGGTAGTCGATGATTCGGTAGTGATTCGCAAACTGTTGTGCGAGATCTTGTCCCAAGATCACGAACTGGAAGTGGTGGGCTCCGCCAGTGATGGCCGTATTGCCCTCTCTAAGATTCTGCAGCTGAAACCCGACCTGGTGACGCTGGACATCGAAATGCCGGTAATGGACGGCCTGGAAACGCTCAAAGAGTTGCGCAAGTTGTACCCCAAGCTGCCCGTGATCATGTTCAGCACGTTGACCGAGCGTGGCGCGACGGCAACGCTCGATGCCCTGTCTTTAGGAGCCTCCGACTACGCCACCAAGCCGAGCAATACGGGCAGCCCGGCAGTAGCCATCGCCGCCATTCGAACGGAACTGATTCCGAAAATCAAGGCGCTTTGCCCGAGCATCTCGCCCAAGCTCAAGACGCTGCCCCCGCCTTATCCCGCCGTGCGCATTCGGCCGCAATCGAAGGGACCAGTTGAGATTGTGGCGATCGGTACGTCGACCGGCGGACCCAATGCGCTGGCTGAGGTTCTACCGCGCATTCCCCAGGACTTGCCGGTTGCGATCGTAGTGGTGCAACACATGCCTCCGATCTTCACCCGGCTGCTCGCCGACCGGCTTGCCAGCCAGTCCAATATTTCCGTGTCGGAAGGCAGCGCCGGCGTCACTCTCACACCAGGACAGGCCTGGATCGCGCCGGGAAACTTTCACATGACCGTGGCCCGCGCCGGGCTTCACTATCGCCTCGACCTCAACCAGAATCCTCCCGAGCACTCCTGCCGCCCAGCCGTCGATCCGCTATTTCGTTCGGTTGCGGAAGTCTTTCGAGCCAACGTTCTGGGCGTAGTGATGACCGGCATGGGCTCGGACGGAGTTCTCGGCGCGCAGCATATCCGCGAAGCCGGAGGCGAAGTAATCATCCAGGACGAAGCTTCCTCTGTGGTTTGGGGAATGCCAGGCTTGGTTTATGCGGCGGGACAGGCCGACGCCGTCTATCCCCTCGATCAACTGGCCGCGGAAATTACGCGTCGTGTGCTGCAAAGCCGTTCCCGGCGGGTCAGCGCCACCACCACCAACCACTATGCCGCCATGGAGCCCGGAGTTAAATGATGACTGGCACTCAACCCGCGCTTGCTACAACTGCCCCCGTCAAGGCGGCAATGGATCCGATTTATAGGCAAATCCGCGACTTGGTTTACAAGGTCTCCGGCATTTACCAGTTGGATGAAAAACTCTACCTGATGGCCGACGGCTGTGCCCGGAGAATCAAGCTGCTGAATCTCAAGAGCCCGCGTGAATACTGGGAACTTCTCACTGCCCCGGCCAGTCGCGAGGCGGAACTCCGGCAACTGCTCAACGAACTCACCATCGGCGAGACCTGCCTCTTCCGCAGCCAGCCCCAGCTCGACGCCCTGCACAAGATCATCCTCCCCGAACTGGTGATGGAAAAGACCAAGCAGGTGACGAAGCGGCTGCGTATCTGGAGCGCCGGATGCTCTACCGGCGAAGAATCCTACACTCTGGCCATGAACATGATGGAACAGAGTGAACGTCTGTTAAAGGGCTGGACAGTCGAAATCCTAGCTACCGATTTGAATGACCGCTCGGTGGAAGCCGCCAAAGCCGGCATTTACGGTGACTACGCACTGCGCGCCACCACCGACTATTTCAAACGTAAGTATTTTGTCACGCTGGATGAGAAGCGACTGCAGGTGAAGTCGGAAGTCAAGAAGCTGATTACCTTCAGCCGCCTGAACCTGCAAGACGATTCCAGAATGCTCTTCATGAAAGGCATGGATCTGATCTTCTGCTGCAACGTTCTGATCTACTTCGATGGACCCTCGAAGTCGAAGGTGATCAATCACTTTTTCAGCAACCTTAACTTTGGCGGTTACTTCTTTCTCGGAACTTCAGAATCGCTGATGAAATTGAATGAGCAGTTTCACCTGGTGCATTTTCCCGGCGCGATCGGGTATTGGAAACCATCGCTCAAGAGCGGCAAGCTATGACTACCGTCATCATCAACGACACCATTCGTGAGCGCGTGCAGCGCATTGAGACCATGCCTGCGATTCCCGCGATTTTTCTGCCGCTGCTGGAGCTGCTGAATGCTCCGCCGGAAGCCGTCAAACTCGAAGAGGTGGTGAAGCTGGCGTCCTATGACAACGCCATCGCAGCGCAATGTTTGCGGGCGGCCAATTCTCCCTTATTTGGCCTGGCCAAGTCGCCGGAATCAATCAGAGGGGCGGTCATGCTGTTAGGGCTGCGCAAGGTGGAAACCATCCTCCTCACCTGTTGCCTGAGCAACGCTTTCCCCACGAAACGCTGGCCGTTGGATCCCACCGTCTTCTGGCGGCATTCCCTGGGTTGTGCCATGGTCTGCCGGAAATTCAGTGAGAAGATGGGCGCACGCGACCATGAAAAGGCTTATATGGCCGGACTGCTTCATGACCTCGGACTCATGGTGAACTGTATTGCCTTTCCCGAAAAGTTCACCCACTCGGTCCAGTACGCTCTTAAGGAGCAGGTCGCAATGGACGAGGCAGAGCGCGGCATCATGGGATTTACCCACTGCGAAACCGGAAGCGCGTTGGCGGAGAAATGGCACTTGGGCACCGACATGGTTCAGGTGATCGCCCATCATCATGCGCCCGAACGCAGCGAAGCCGCCCAACCGCTGGTGGCCCTGGTCCACCTCGGCGATCTCCTCTGCCGCATGCGCGGAATGGGCTACGGATACTACGAGTCCCGTAAGGTCGACCTGGCTCACAACCCCGCGTGGAGCATTCTTCAGAAGGAATACAGCGGACTTGAGGGCATCGATCTGGTGCGGTTTACCTTCGAACTTGACGGGGAAGTAGCGGAAATTTTCGAACTGGTGGCCACCATTTTCGGCGGGGCTGCCGTCCAGAGTTAAAGGTCGCCTCACTCATGAAGACCAGAGCGAGCGCAATTGCCATCCAGGAAAAAGGCTTCAAACAATTTTTGGCTACTGCGACCCGCGATGTCTCATCAAAAAAATTCTTCGGAGTTAATACTGCGGCGCGTGGGACCAGTGCGCCTGTCGGCGAGCTTCTGCAAGCCCAGATCTTTAAGGCTTCCGGGCAACAGTTCTGTCAGAAAATTGAGGCCAAATGACAGCCGCTCAAACCTTCAACGCGGGCCCTGATCCGATATCGCCGGTCAGCTGTGGATCTGGAGGGTAATAACGATGGGCTTGTTTTCGAACAGCAGATTGAGTTGCAGGGCAGGCGAGTCTCCTCCGGAGTGCATGCTGTAGTCGCTGCCGGTGATGACCGTGGGCGGCGAAAGCATGCAGCCATCACCCAGGCCAGAAATCTTGTTCTTGAAGTTGCCCGCTACCATGTTACAAACTTCGCCCAGCGCGTCCGACATTTCCGCCCCAACTTTGTCGACTTCGCAACCGAGCATCTTGGAGGCCATGAGCACGGCCGACTTGCTGTCGCAGCGGATGCTCATGACGCCGCACAATTTCCCTGCCAGTCCTACCATGGAAGTAACATCAAAGTTGGTCTCGGCAGGCGTCTCGGGTACCGTGAGCTCGCAGCCCAGCATCAGTTCGAAGACTTCTCGCGCCGCTACTTCCATCAGCGGCACCCAGGGTTCGTGGCGGCCGTTGGCGGTCGCTAATTCGCTCTCGGATTTCATGATTTGTGTTCCAACACGGGAAGGACGTGCTCCTTCACCTGCTCCGGCGTAAAGGGTTTGCGAATATAGCCGCGGGCCCCGCAAGACAGCGCCTGTACCACATGAGACTCGCTGCCTTCGGTGGTAATCATGACCACGGGTGTGCCCTTCGCGTTCTCGACTCCGGCGAGTTGCTTAACAAACTCCAACCCGTCCATCACGGGCATATTAATGTCGCAGAGAATAAGGTCGACGGCGTTGTCCTGAAGTACGGCAAGCGCCTCTGCCCCGTTTCCGGCCTCCAGGACCTGCTTAAGGTCGATGCCGGCCTGGCGCAGGGAACGCTCCACGATCTTCCGCATGACAGAGGAATCATCCACAATGAGAGCTCGTACGTTGCTTGTCATTCGTTGCTCATCTTTCGCGCGTTTGAACGCTGCGTTAGTCTTCCAGTTGTGCTCACTTCTGTTTGATCGGCGGGAAGTGCGCGGGACTTTAGGCAGAGTACGGGCCAGCTAAGTCGCGGTCGCCCCGGAACCGGGAACGGGATGGGGTAGCAAAACTTAGGCTGTCGTTGTAGGTTTCTGATTGTGGAGTAATTAGAGCATGGTGGAGGCGGCGGGAGTCGAACCCGCGTCCGAAAATGTTACTGGTCAAGAGACTACATGCTTATTCGCGTTCATGCCCCAGGCATTACCCTGGGACGTTCGCGGCGCGCGCTCAGAACGGACAAGAAACGCTAGCCGCTAGCCTGAGATCTTAGCCTCCCGGCCCAGACGTAGCCGGGAAGAGCAGCCCTCTGTGTGACGCTCGCTCACCGCCCAAGGGCGAAGCGGTGGAAAGCGGCTGCCTAATTAATTAGGCTGCGTATGCCATTTGTTGATTGGCAATTATCATTTTGCCCACGATTACGGGTGTGTGCACCCCGGCATGCCTCTTGGCCGCAAGCATCTCCGTCGAAGCCGTGACGCCCCCAGTTTGGGATGGACCATTCAAAGAACCACTTCCAGACTAGGTCTCGCTAGCGCGGAAGTCAAACACCCTTAGTTAGATGACAACCGTGCGGCAAAGTTCCGTTCAAGGATTCTCGCGCCGGGGACATTAATCCACAAACGGGGACGGCCGCTCCGTCTATTGTCCAGCCCCGGAGCGGAATTTGACATGCAATGCATTGCTATGCAAGAATAGCATGCATAGTCACGTTCAGCCATGCATACCACCGCCTCAAGCTCCGATTCTGACCTTGTCCGCCAGCATGCTTCTGATAAGTACATTGCCGCAGCCCGGCGGCGCGGCGACAAAACTATTTCAATCCACGTCGGAACCGTACACAAGGCCTTGGCGCTCGATAATCGCGTGCCCCTCGTATGCGCTGCTCTTGGATCCAGGAAGTTCTTGACGGAGCACGGGCTCCGCATAGTGTCGAAGACTGGCCCACCTTCCGGACAAAGCACGACCGTCACATTCACCTATGAATTCGTCGGCAGACAACAAGTCGACGTTCGGTTGAGTCGTCAGGAAGCCTGGAATCGACTGCGAGGATCGATGAAAGACGTATTCGCCGAGTATGGTGGTGGTGAGGCCTACCTGCGCGCTGAACGGGCGTCTTTCCGCGACGCAGACGACGAAAAATGAGTCGCATCTACTGGGACTCGATGCTATTCATCTATTGGTTGGACAACAATCCTCTTTTCGCAAAGAGAATTGCATCTATTTATTCGCGAATGGAGCAACGAAAGGACACACTCATTACTAGCGCCGTTACTTTCGGCGAGGTCTTGGCAGCTGCATACCGGAAAGGTCCTTTGTCAAAGGGCGAAGACGTTCGCACAACATTGTTGAGCGTAGTCTCTGAGGTAATACCATTCACTCTCGAAGCCGCAGACTCTTATGCCCGGATTCGTGGGAGCACGAACATCGCGTCGCCTGATGCTATCCATCTGGCCTGCGCGGCCGTTGCCGGTACCGACTTGTTCTTAACCAACGACAGGAATCTCGTCGGCAAGGTCATTCCCGGAATCCAATTCATCGCCGGGCTGGACTCGAATATTCTTTGATGCAGTTTCCCGGCGTTTCCTCAACTCTGCATCTTGCCAGGCTTTGCGGCATCTTTACTATAGCCCGCCGGACCGGGGGCGTTGACCGAAGATGAATTTCACCGTCCAATGTTGTCAGGAGAATCCTTCGTGAAGTCGGAGTGTTTGCCCTTCAGTCAAATCCCGCATACCACCCGCCTTTTTGCCGACTTTATTTCCGATCACGCCAAAGTTCAACAGTTCTATCCGCGCTCCGCGCATTTCAACGAGTGGTTCAAAGACGAGGCGTCACGTCTGGCCTATGACGCGACACGAAGACAGCAGGTCTCTGCCATCCTCGAACGTCAGAATCGATCGTGGGGCGCGTCCGGGAAAACGCTGGAAAATGTTGCTCGGCTCCGAGCGGGTGCGTCGGCGGTGGTGACCGGGCAGCAGGTTGGATTGTTTGGCGGTCCGTTGTTTGCGATTTTCAAGGCGCTCACAGCTGTCAGATTGGCCAATGAGGCGAGTCAGGCCGACATTGATTGTGTGCCTGTGTTCTGGCTTGCCACGGAGGACCATGACCTTGAGGAAGTGAACCAGGCATCGATTCCCGGCCCTGATTTTTCTCTGCAGAAGCTGACGGTGCCTACTCACGGAATCCACGATGCTCCGGTGGGAAGTGTACAGTTCGGTCGGGATGCCGAAGCCGCGGTTCAGGCGGTCGCTGAGTTGTTGGGCCCATCCGAAATTTCTGATTTTATGCGTGAGGCCTATCGCCCGAATGAGACCTTCGGCAGTGCTTTTGCGCGCTTGTTCTCGCGCTTGTTCGCGGACTGGGGGGTCATCCTTCTGGATGCAGCGGATCCAGAATTACACGCTCTTGCCGAACCTATTTACCGGGGTGCCGTCGAGCACGCCGCCGAACTGGATGAGGCTCTTTTAAATCGAGGCAAGGCGCTCGAAGCCGCTGGTTACCATCAGCAAGTGAAAGTCACACCATCGTCCACGCTGTTATTCATCCTTCGGGATGGCGCGCGAGTGCCGGTGCATCGCCGGGTCGATGGGAAGGGAACTGCTGAGTTTCTGATTGGACAGAAACAACTTTCGCAGGCGGACTTGCTCAGTCGCGTGGCAGGATCGCCGCAAGATTTCAGCGGCAACGCTTTGTTGCGGCCCGTGATTCAGGATTACTTGCTGCCAACGCTTGCCTATACTGGTGGCTCGGCTGAAGTCGCGTACTTCACTCAAGCGGCCGTGGTCTACGAGAAGCTCTTGGGCAGAGTGACTCCGATTGTCCCGCGTTTCTCCGCCACGATCGTAGAGTCAAAGCCGAAAACTTTGCTGGAGCGATACGGTCTGCGCTTCACCGACCTTTTTCAGGGTCCGGAGAACTTGCGCGAAATGATGGCCGCGCGCACGCTGCCCGAGGAGTTGCAATCGGCTTTCGATCAGGCCGAGACGTCCATGGAAAAATCCTTGGCAAAGATTCGCGATGGTCTGGCACGACTGGATCCGACTCTGGTCGACTCCGCCAGCAATGCCGCGTCCAAGATGCAATATCAGCTAGCTCAATTACGCGCCAAAGCCGCTCGCGCAGAACTCCGCCATACCGAAGTCCTCACCCGGAAAGCCGATGTGCTCAGCAGTCTGTTGTATCCCAGCAAAGCTCTGCAGGAGCGCGCGATCGCGGGCATATATTTCGTGGCGCGACACGGAAAAGAATTTTTGCGAGACGTGTACGAAACAATCCATCCGGATTGCCTCGATCATCAAGTAATCACGATGTAGGCTGGAGCGTCCTCGCTACGATTCGGTCTCTTTATCGCGCTTTTTGCTATAGCGCATCGCCAAGCCCACTCCGACGGTCATGAATCCAATCGGAGGGATGAGCAGCACCACAACTCCGTGAGTGATCGCATTTTGGCCTTCTTTATTCAGGGCTCGCGCGGTGCTGTAACACATAGCGCAACTCTGGGCAAAGGCAGGAGCCGCCCAAAGCCCAATCAACAGGCCGAGACTTGCCAAGCGTAGCTTCATTGGACACCGAGGTGGACGATGCGGAAGGCGTCGGGGAAGAAGATACACATGAGGCAGAGGCAGGCGCAGACGGCGGTCATCATGACCCATTTCATGGCGGGGATTTCATATTTCAAGTGCATGAAGTATCCGATGATCAGAGCGGACTTGATGATGGAAAGAATCATGAGCGCTTCCAGCATGTGCAGCGGCTCGAAGACCCGTTTATAGGCCAGGACCACCTCGACCGCGGTAAGCAGCAGCAGTACGCCCCAGACCCAGAAGTATTGTCCCTTGCTTTCCTCGTCGTGCGTTGCGGCGGCGGTGTGCATTCATTCTCTCCCGTTAAACTCTTCGTGCGACTCGCGAGATTCCTTCGACTTCGCTCAGGACAGGCTCTTCGGAGCTCTCGCTCCTCAGGATAACGTCAAAACCAAACGACATCACACCCGCGTGGACATCAGATAGACCAGCGGGAAGATGAACATCCAGACCAGATCGACGAAGTGCCAGTACAGTCCGGCGATTTCGACATCGGGCGCGTCGTAATCTTTGGGCTTCAGAAACAGGATCATGGCAGACACAATAAATCCGAGCAGCAGCACGTGAATGCCATAGTGAAACACGCTGTCGGCCGGAATCAGCCACCAGCCCAGGCCCCAGAGGGCCAGCAGAATCGGCAAAAATGCTTTGCGCAGCGAAACCACGCCCAGATAAATGACACCGATGGTGACATGCAGCATGTGCATGCCGGTCAGAGTGAAAAACGTCCCTCCAAACTGCGGCACCGCCGACCAGGGGTTGGCGCCGGGAAGCATGCCTTCTTCAATCAGGTGGCCCCACTCCCTGCCGTGCAGCAGGATGAAGGCCGTGCCGAAGAGCATGGTGAGCAGAATCCAGTTGCGCGTCCAGCTGCGGTCGTTGCGCCGCGCCGCCATCACCGCCAGCACCATGGTCAGCGAACTGGAGAGCAGGCATCCCGTCATGATGGTGGCGTTGGTGATGCTGTCTTTGCCGAAGGGCGTGGGCCAGTCGGGATTCGAGATGCGTCCGTAGCTGTAGGCGAACAGCAGCGCGCCGAAGGTCAGCGTGTCGGAGAGCAGGAACAGCCACATCCCGATTTTCTTGGAGTAGGTGCCGAACAGCGATGGCTCGAAAACTTCCAGCCCTCCGTGTTGCACCGCGACTTCAGACATGTTTTTGGTCTCCTTCAGTATTTACCGCATGAACCACAACAGCCCGAAGATGTACAGCCACAGCAAAAACATGAAATGCCAATACCAGGCGGTGACGTCGACTACGATGCCGCGCTCCTCGACCGGCTTGTGCAAGAGCGATACCGCGACCGCGTAGAGCAGCACCAGCATGCCTCCCGCCAGATGCACGGCGTGCGTGGCGGTCAGCAGATACACGAACGAACTGCTGGCGCTCGTGGCCAGATAGAAGCCGCGATCCGCGAGCTCGCGCCACGCCATCCACTGTCCGGTCAGGAATCCCCCGCCGAGTAGCACGGTGAGAGCCAGCCAGGGGAAACTTTTGCCCTCGCCCAGCGAAACTCCCGGGATCGAACCCACCGATGCCAGTGCCGCCTGCCGCGCAATCTGCCGCCGGGCCAGTTCCACCGTGATGCTGCTGGCCATCAACAGCAATGTATTGATCAGCAAGAGCGTGACGGGAAGATCAACCGGAATCCAATCGCGAACATACGTGTTGGTACGTTCGTCAATGGTGGGCAACCCCCGGCGCACTACGTAGGCGCTGGTCAGCGAAACAAAAATCATAGTGACCGAAGTCAGCCCGATGGCCAGTCCCAGCCGAACCCGCCGCAGGCGCGCCCCGTAGTCGGGCAAACCGTCGCCCCGCCCATCGCCTCCGCCGCTGAAGGCAGGCGGACGCCCGCTCCCGCCACCCTGGCCGGTTTTCGGGACATCGATCGATACTGGAGGACTGAAGGTCGCCATGTGCGTCCGCGATCTTACCTAGTGGGATGCCACCGTCGCCGGATCAGTCTGCATAATGTAATCCCGCGGCGCGCCCGGCACGTTGTATTCATACGGCCCGTGATTCACCACCGGCGTACGTCCGCCAAAATTATCGTGCGGCGGCGGCGTCGTCGTCGTCCACTCCAGCGTCGTCGCTTCCCACGGATTGTCGCTCGCCTTCTCCCCCCAGAACATGCTGTGGATCAAGTTGAATAAAAAGATGAACTGCCCCAGCACCGTAATAATCGCCGCATAGGTGATGAAGCGATTCAGCGGCAGCAGGTGCTGCAGATAGGCCAACTCCGTGAACTGCGAGTAGCGTCGCGGCTGCGCCGCCATGCCCAGATAATGCATCGGCATGAAAATGCAATACGCCCCCACCAGCGTGATTACGAAATGAATATGGCCCCAAGTCTCATTCATCATGCGGCCAAACATCTTGGGAAACCAGTAATAGGTTCCCGCGAACATGCCGAAGATCGCCGCCACGCCCATGATCAGATGGAAGTGGGCGACGACAAACGCGGTGTCATGCAACTGAATATCCAGCACCGGCTGCGCCAGGAATGGCCCGCTCAATCCGCCCGACACGAACAACGAAACGAAGCCGATGGCAAAGAGCATCGGTGTCTGGAAGCGTACGTGGCCGCCGTAAATCGTTCCCAGCCAGTTGAACGTTTTGATCGCCGACGGCACCCCGATCGCCATGGTCATCAGCGAAAAAGAAAACGCCGTGTACGGGCTCATCCCGCTCATGAACATGTGATGGCCCCACACCATGAAGCCCAACAGGCCAATCGCCATGAGCGCGTACACCATCGCTTTGTAACCGAAAATCGGTTTGCGCGAGAAGGTCGAAAGCAGCTGCGAAGCCACGCCCATGCCCGGCAGAATCGCGATGTAAACCTCGGGATGTCCGAAGAACCAGAACAGATGCTGCCACAACAAGGGTGAACCACCCTTATGCGCCATCACCTGCCCGTTCACCACCACCAGCGGAACGTAAAAGCTGGTTCCGAGATTGCGATCCAGCAGCAGCAGAATGCCCGCCGAAAGCAGCACGCCGAACGCCAGCAGCCCCAGAATCGCCGTGATGAACCACGACCACACCGTCAGCGGCAGGCGCATCATGGTCATGCCCTTGGCCCGCAGGTCCAGCGTTGTGGTGATAAAGTTCAGCGCTCCCATCAACGAGGCAATGCAGAACAGCGCAATGCTCGTGATCCATAAATCCGCGCCCATCTGTTCGCCCGGTCCGGAATTGGTAAGCGCGCTCAGCGGAGCGTAACCCGTCCAGCCGTGCAGCGGAGCGCCTCCGGCCACGAAGAACGCCGCCAGCAGGGTGACGAAGGCCACGAAGGTCGTCCAGAACGAAAGCATATTCAAGACTGGAAACGCCATATCCGGCGCGCCAATCTGAATCGGCAGAAAATAATTCCCGAAGCCGCTTTGCGGCGCCGTGGTCAGCACGAAGAACACCATAATCGTGCCGTGCATGGTCAGCAGCTGCAGATAAGTTTCCGGCGCGATCGTCCCGATCACCGGCAGCACCGCCGTCGGCCACACCATGTGAATACGCATCAGTACCGACAAAAACATGCCGACAAACACCGCCACCAGCGCCAGAAAGTAATACTGCAGCCCGATCACTTTATGATCCAGACTGAAAATATACTTGCGGATAAAGCCCTGCGGTCCCGCGTGCGAATGGATCGTTGCGCTCGTCGCCATGGTTATTTCTCTGCCTCCCGTGCCGCCACCCACTTGTCAAAATCTTCCTGACTCACCACGTGCACCATGCCGTGCATCTTGTAATGCCCCAGCCCGCACAGTTCGGCACAGGCAATCTCGTAGTCGCCAATCTCCGTGGGCGTGAAGTGCATATGAATATCCAGCCCCGGCACCGCATCCTGCTTGAAGCGCATCTGCGGAATAAAGAAGCTGTGGATCACGTCGATCGCCCGCAGCCGCAGATCCACTTCCCGGTTCACCGGAATATACATCGTGCCCGTCACTACATCGTCCTTGGATGCGGGATCGCTCGGATCGAGCCCCACCGCCGCTTCGTTGCCCGACGAAGGATCGATCAGCTTGGCATCGGTGCGCCCAAACTTTCCATCCGGCCCGGGATAGCGGAAGTACCACGCGAACTGCATGCCCGTCACCTCCACCGGAATCGAATCCGCGGCCGCCGGCGCAAAACGCTCCGACGCCCAGATCGGACTGCCCATCAGGTTCAGCCCAATAAAAAGAATGGCGGTCAACACCGTCCACGTCACTTCCATCTTGGTGTTGCCGTGCGAGTACGCCACTTTGCCCGCGCCGGGACGGTCGCGATACTGCCAGACAAACAGACCCAGGGCGCCTTGCGCGGCCACGAAAACGACGCCCATGATCACATACGTGAGCGCGAACTGATGGTCAATCCACGGCGTCGACGCCGACACGCCATGCGGTAGCCACCAGGTTTGGGCCACGAAAAAGTAGGTGCTGACAAACGTGATCAACCAGATTATTGCTAGCAGGGCGAGGCCCATCTACCAGACCTCCTCACAGGGTTTGTGTTTCCTCATAGCTCTTCATAAAAGCTCACTCAAAAACACCAAGCT
>Ga0206819_10192_pt1 | contig 22106 bp, 17 predicted proteins | sample Alteio_BWOrgCont_87_FD_152855 | JGI IMG/M metagenome (GOLD analysis project Ga0206819, IMG submission 152855) | Enriched cells from forest soil in Barre Woods Harvard Forest LTER site, Petersham, Massachusetts, United States -... | ecosystem: Environmental > Terrestrial > Soil > Temperate forest >... | reverse complement strand
CGGAATTGGGTTTGGATCGCCGCAGAGCCCACGTCAATTTCAGCTTCCCGATGATCCGAGCGGATATTCTCGCACCCTCTACGCGTCCCTCTATGCATTGGACCAAATGGGACACAAAGAGATTCTCGTAGAGTCGCCTCCTTCAGATCCCGAATGGGAAGCCGTGTGGGATCGCCTAAACAAAGCGGTTGGAAATTAGTAGAAGGGCCTTAAGGCATAACCGGTTGGCGCGCGGATAACTCTGCCTTCCAACTCCAGCATTGTCAATTCCGACAGGACATCCGCTGTGTCCAGCCCGCAACGGGCGACGATTAGCTCCGTCGACAATGGCTCCGAAGTCAAGACGGCAAGGATCTTCGAACCCGATTCGGAGGCCTCCGGCATCTCCATTTTGAGCGCAGGGGCTATCTGAAGCGACTCCAAAATCTGATCGGGGTGGTTAACCAAGGTCGCCCCATCCCGCAGCAAGCCGAACGACCCTTGGAACCCGGAGTGATCGATGTTCGCCGGCACCACGAACACTTCTCTGCCTAGTTCGTTGGCCGCCGATGCCGTGCTTATCGCTCCCGATCGCGCCGGCGCCTCAATAACCAGGACCGCTTGGCTTAAGGCCGCGACTAGCACATTACGGATCAAGAACTTGTAATCCGCCAGTTTCGAGCCGACCGCGAACTGACTGAGCAAACTGCCCGAGGCCGATATTCGCTGAAAGAGGCCGTGATGGACGTTTGGGTACACGGTGTCGACTCCGGTGGCCAATACCGCCGCCGTACACCCCCCGCCCTCCAGAGCGCCCTTGTGAGCTTCGGCATCGATTCCCAACGCCCCTCCACTCACCACCGTAACTCCCGCTTTGGCAAGTGCTTGGCCGAACTTGAACGCGCACGCCTTGCCATAGGTCGATGCTGACCGAGTTCCGACGATCGCAACCACCGGGCCATAAAGACATTCGATGGATCCCTTGTAGAACAGCGCGGGAGCCATATTCCCGCTCTCTTGGACCGATTCGGGATAATCCTCGGCTTCCAATACCTGGACACCCTGCTTGAGGGCCTTTTCGAGAGCGGCGCCATCTGACGACTTCAGCCGCTGTCTCTCCACGTCCGTCAGCAACGGATGATGGATCAACCTGTCGATCGGATCCGAAGCAAAAGAACCGAGTTCTTCCAAGAGAACTCGGTTCTTCGCTGGTGCAAGTTCAGCAGCTAGAAGGCGCTGCCAGAATTCAGGCGATCGCAAGTGAGCTAACGGCCACCGCCATCGCCACCTACGCCACCCAAACCTCCACCGCCTCCGCCGAAGCCGCCGCCGCCCTTGCCTCCAAGGCCGCCATTGTTGTTCTTTTCCTCTCCAGGCAGAATAACTTTAGGCAGAAGGTTATCGATCAAAAGGGCGAAGTCCGTCTTGCCTTCGTTGCCCATCCAGTCGGAAACCGTCACCGTGAACACGTGCCGTCCATCCTGCAGCGGCCGGTTATTATTCACGGAGCCTCCGTTACTCGCCGAAAGCGAAAATCGAACGAGGACCAGGCCCTCTTTCGTGAAGGTGTAGTCGAGATCGCGACCCTCTACACTTACTTTGAGCGTATCTCGGTTGATACCGGAGTTATCATCCTCGACCTTAAACAGGAGGATGAGAGGAGGCAACCCGCTCACTTGCTCGCCCGCGTTCGGGAAGAGCATTTTTACGGTCGGAGGAGTCAGGTCCACGCCGAGGTCTTTATCGAAGGCCAACAGACTTCCGTCGCGCGCAGGCACAAGCAGGGTCTGACCTGCTAACACCGCGGAATTGCTGGCTTGAATGTAGTAAACCTTGGTGTCCTTCTGATTCTGGCCGCCTGGTCCGCCGGGACCTTGCCCGCCGCCACCAAATCCGCCAGGACCCTGGCCACCCAACCCACCGCGACCGCCAAGACCGCCGGGGCCGCCAGGGCCCTGGCCTCCAGGGCCGCCTCGACCCTTGCCGCCGCCAGAGTTGCTCTGCGTCGTGACCATTTCATCGACCGGGTGGATGATGTAGTTCCAGAGCTTCTTGCCACTAGCTGGGTCAACAAGCACCAATCCACCATTTGAAGTAGGAACGATAAACTTGGAGCCGACGGCCGTCGGTCGGGCAATCGGACTCGAGCCTAAATCGATCGGCTTCTTGGTAACCAGATGGTGGTCCAAGTCGTATATCACGGCTTGGCCATCACCGGAAACAAGGAAGATACCGGCGGGGGAGCATGCCGGAGCGAACGCTATCTCGTTACGCGTATCGATCTGCCAGGCGCCCTTTCCGGTGTCCGCATTGAGAGCGATCAGGAAGGAGCCGGAGGTCATATAAATCCGCTCGCCTTGCACAACCGGGGTTGGGGCAGCAGGAAGCTGGGTGAATGGGGTCGTCCAGTCCATCTTCTGCGTTTCCACGTTAAAGGAAATCAGCTTTGTTTGATTTGTGCAGATAAGCACGTTCGAATGGTAAACGCCAAGGGTGCCTTGGATTCCTTCGTAAATCTTGTAAGGTACCGTCCAAACCGGAGTGCCAGTCACGGGATCCAAGGCAATCAATGAGTTGTCGCTCAGGGCGGCAACTACATATTTTCCTGCTGCTACGACCTGGCCGAAAACGCCGGCTGGGGTCGGGTAGCTCCACTTAAGCTGACCCGAATCGGGATCGATGCCGACAATGATCTTGTTATCGCAAGCGGCCACAAGAGTTCCTGCGGTGAAAATCGGCGCCGTCCTGAAGATCCCGTCCATCGGATCCAAGGCCGGGAACCGCCATTTGAGGTTCCCGCTATCTTTGTCCAGCGAGAAGATTCGCCCTCCGAGCGATTGATAAATCGTGCCTCCCAATACCAATGGCGAACCGCCAGGGGCAGTGGTTGAGGACTGTTGCCAGCGCCAAGCCAGCGGTGCGGGTCCGTCGAATTGTGCGGCTGCGACACCTGTTAAAGTGAGCGCGGCTATGCCGACGGTGAAAGAGAGCATCTTCTGCATCTGTCCTAGTGTCTCCAGGTCTCGGTAAAACCCCCGAGACTCGAACCATTTTAGTCACGCCGCCCTAGGTTTGTCTACCAACAGTTCGGCCATACTTCGGACGCGCGGCGAGCCCCGTGCGTAACGCCTTTTCGAATGAGCGCAACAATTCTTTGCTATCACAAGGTCGGATTTGCCTCTGAGGAGGGTAGAAGGCTTAATATTGAGCCTTCTCGGCTCCGTAGCCACGTCAATTTTTTTGCTCGAAAAAATCGCCCTTTTCTTGTAGCAGGCGACTTAAATGGCTCGCTTGCAGATGGAATTGTTTGCTTTACCTTCGATGACGCTTACGAATCGACTATGGTTCATGCCCCTGAGATCTTTGAAGAGCTTGGAGTCAGGGCAACTTTTTACGCTGTTCCCGGCCGCGTGGGTGGTACATCCGACTGGGACGGTTCACTTTCACGTCCGCTGGCTGACTGGGACCTGTTGCTCTCCGCACAAGCCAGGGGACACGAGATCGGCAACCATTCCCAAAATCACCCCCGTCTCGCCGAGCTAAGCGCCGAGGATCAACTTTCCGAAATTCAAAACGCCCATGAATCCCTAGTTTCCCAAAGAATAAAGCCCAAAAGCTTCTGCTTTCCCTACGGCAGCCACAACTCCACCACCCTGGCCTGCCTCCGCCGAGCCGGCTACCCAGTTGGTCTAGCCCTAGGCAAGCGTCCCGCAACCACCGAGGACAACCCCCTGTGCCTGCCCAGGATTGTCGTCGCTTACAGCGACACCCTGCCGATGCTCCTCTACAAGCTGATCGTAAAGCCAAAGCTGAAGCGGCGCCGGGCGGGTGGACTTCAGTCCGCATAGGTGTCAAGGGCTTCAGCCCGATTGCGAAGCTTGCTAGCTTTGCTGCACTTTGATCGGGTTGAAACCCGGGGCACCTGTGCGGACTGAAGTCCACCCGCCCGTCAACGCCGCTTGTCGTGCATCAACCGGCTCAGCATCGGCTCCATTGCTTCCGCCCACAGGCGGGCGCCTTCCGGTGACGGATGCAGATAATCCGGCATCAACACTTTGTTCATGCTGCCGTCCGGATTCAAGAAAACGTGATTCACGTCGCACCAGAACACGTGCCGGTTATCCGCCAATCTCTTGGCGCGCATTGAGGCATCGTTCAGCACCATCCCTCGCGAGTTCAAGTCCGGCTTCTCGCCATACGGAAAACAACGGAGCAGGATAATCTTCGCTTTCGGCAGCCTTTGCCGAATCTCCTTGACGATCGCCCGGATTCCCCCGAAGATCTGCTCGCCGGTGTGATGAGTCGGATAGTGCGTCTCGTCGGCATTGTTCGTGCCGATCATCAGCGTGACGACCTTGGGAGTCTGCCCATCAAGTTCGCCGTGCTCGATATTCCAGAGAATGTTCTCCGTTCGAGCCCCGCTGTAACCCAAGTCCAAAGCGTTGCGCGGTGCGAAATACTGATTCCAAACCGGCTGATACTCCGGCTTCTCGAAGTTGTGGGTGATCGAGTCCCCGATCATCAGCAGGTCGTACCGGTGCGACTTCTCAAGCGCCAGCTTCTCACCATGCCTCCGCTCCGCCCACTCTGCCTGCGAAACGGGCACCTCGGCCGGATTGGCGCTGGTTTGAATGGAATGGCAGACAGCAGAAAAGGAAACAAGCCCAACAAGGGCGACGAAGCTTCGAAACCGCATACCCTCAATTTACCGCTCCTTCAGAGCCCATCCAAAGGATTCGACCCAGTCCGCTCAAGCGAGATGTACCCCCGCTTGCACAGCGCAGCCAAGCCGAAATGCAGCACATCGTATGGGATCTGGGATTGCGTCGCTATCTCTTGAATATCCAGCGCGTTCCTCGGGATGCTCAACTTCGAAAGAAGCAACTCGATGACCGCCACTGGCAGCACTACAGTCACCTCCGGAAACAGCTCGATGGAATTTGTTCCTTTGAGCGCCGCCAACCCTTTAGCCGTGGTTTTAAATCGATGGTCAGTCGCGAGAAGCGGACGGGTTCCGTACCGCTCGAACTGCTCGAAAGCAGGAACGGTCAAAGCGTGTTCAGCTGCCCATCGCTGCCTCTCCTCCCGAGAGGAAACCGGCTCATCGCCCGCCGCTTGAAGTTGCTGGTGAAAAGCCGCAATCAGTTTCGGATAGAGCCGCTCCGGATGAAAGCGAGTTCTATAGGCGTCGACCGCTGCTCTTCCCATCCTTTGGCGTAGATCGGAATCTTCCAGCATCTGGGTGAAAAACGCTCCGAACACATGCCGGTCGATTACAGTAGCCTGCGCCCGTAGCAACAGCGTTGTCGGCTCATCTGCTGCCTGAGTGAGCCCGTCGAATCGACCCAACCTCGGAAGAGTGTAAGTCGGCACCTTAAAGCCGGTTACGCCGTGCTCGATCGTGTCCTTCAACCCATCCCAGTCGGTTCCAAGTACCGGTAACCCGCAGGCCATCGCCTCCACCGTAACCTGTCCAAATACTTCATTCCCGGAATCGGCGGGAAATACCAAGAAGTCCGATGCACGATATAGTTCACCCCGCGATCCAATTCCGAAGCCTCCGATAATATGCACTCGCTCACTCGCGCCGAGGCGTGCCGCGAGATCCAGAACGAGTTCGGCATACCCCGTAACCTCTTCGTGGCCGGCGATAACGAGATGATGATCGCGCCCGGCGGCCTCCGCGAAGACTTCTACCAGCACCGCTAGATCGCCCTTCGTCGCAACCGACATGCGGCCAATAGACAGCGCAATAACGCCTTCCTCGGGGAGACCAAGCTTTCGCCGAATTGCTGACTTCTCTTCCAAGCCGGAACAGGGGTTCAGGCCGGCGGGATCGATCATTCGAGGCTGCACTTGTACCGACGTGTGTAGCCCTGCGCCTAAAGTCTCGAATGTCGCGTTGATCGCCTCCGCCGCAGAAGCCGACGTTGCATAGATTCGGTCAAATGAATTGCGCGGCATTCGTGCGACTAACCTTAAGCTGTCTACGCTGCTCTTGTGACCCATGCAATGGATGTCGCAGGCTATCGGCGTCGGTCCCTTCGCATATCGATCGCGAAGGTCTCGATCCCGGGCAAAAAGGTGCAGGTCGTCGGTATGAATAATCCGCTCGCGACCGTCTCCCCACACATCGGGAATCGCGTAGATCGAGTGAATCTCCAGCTTCCCTCTACCAAAGTTTGCCGGCTCCAAGATCAGAGACGCCAGGCCGCGAATGGCATCGGGGTTCAGGAGATCTCTCGGAGCTAAGTACAACTCCAAAGCCTCAACTTCAGGGTCGTTAGCGTAGCGGCGCGCGAAAACGTTAAGGGCGAGTGCCGCACCCGAAATTCGGCCGGTTCCCGCCGAGCCGGAGAGATCAAGCAAAAAAGGCAGGACGATTGCGATTCGCATAGTCCTGCCTCATCATACTTGGATCGACTTTAGAACCTGAACTTCAAGAGAAGGCTGACGCCGGTTGTGCTCTCGGTGTGGTAAGAAGGCGCGATCTTCGCACTGGCTTCCAACGCAATATTCTTGGCAAGGCCGACGCCGACCAAGAGCTCACCGACCACGGTCGTTTGAGTGTCGTCGGTGCTTCCGAAGAGCGCAAAGTCGTTCGGCCGGAAAACACCGCCCGAACTGCCGCCACCGGCGGGGGCTGCTGGTTCAGTAGCGAATTTCGCAACTCGCAATCCACCGCCTAATCCAAAGTAGAGCTTGCCCATCGCATTAAACCGCTCGATGTACTCAAGATCGTAAGTCTCGATATGGCCGCTGCCGCCCACGTGTCCAAAATCGAATGAAATTGCGCTCTGCGTGCCGCCCGGATTTTTAAGGCCGGAACTGCCGAGGATGTAGCCTAGGCCAACTGAAAATCCGTAGTGGCTGGAGACTGAAGCAGTCGATGCCGAGTACGGCCAAGTAGCGCCGCCGCGTACGTAGAAAGGAGACGGACCCTGAGCATTTGCAACCCCGCATGCAGAAGCACCGGCTGCGATGACAAACCCTAAGCGTTTAACCATGGACGAAAACTAGTTGAATCCACGCTTAAAAGTCAATATGCACGGTCCTGTACTAGATAATGCACACCATAATCGGCTCTTTGGCTCGCATTATCTAGTATCTTTACCGGTTTTGTAGCACTCCCGCCAGATCGTCCTAAGGGGAGCCTGAGCCTACGTATTTGGCTTCTACCAGTGTCTTCAAGAATGCTACCAACGCCGCTTGGTCAGTGGCCGAAAGTTGGACGCCGTCCGGTTCTTTCGCCAACATCGGATCGAGCGTCCCGCTGGGAACGATTCCTGAGCTGTAGTGCTCGACAACCTCCTCCAAAGTCGAGAACCGGCCGTCATGCATATATGGCCCTGAGACCGTCAAGTTCCGCAGTGAAGGCGTCTTGAACTTGCCGTAGTCGTCGGCTGAGCCGGTCACGTCTTCCCGGCCCGGATCGGAGGGATGGGCATCGAGTCCGTTGTTTCTGAAACAGAAGTCGCTGAAGGTGGCGCCGCTGTGGCACCTTGCGCAATCGGCGCCGAATTGGTCCTTTTTGGGGTTGTACGGAGTCAGGAAGAGCGTGAGTCCGCGTTGTTCCTGCTTGGTGAAGCTCGCCAATCCTTGTTGGACGCGATCGTACTTCGAGTTTCCGTTAATGTTCGAGATCTCGTACTGCTCCAGCGCCATCGCGATTCGATTGGCGGTAATGCCCTGCGAACCGAACGCCTTTGCGAACTGAGCGACGTACGTGGGATCGGCCTTGAGATTCGCAATCGCGCCGCCCAACGTTTGATTCATCTCGTCCGGATTTTGAATCGGAACCAGCGCCTGCTCTCGAAGCGATGGGCTGCGTCCGTCCCAGAAATAACATCTCTGGTAGATGAGATTGAACAGCGCCGGCGCGTTTCGCGTACCCTTGATCCCGGTGCTTCCCGTGCTCAGCGCGTTGCCCTCGTCGCTGAACGAGTCGGAAGGATGATGGCAGCTTGAGCAAGCTTGAGTGCCGTTACCGGACAGCTTCTTCTCGTTGAACAGCCGCATCCCGAGCGCGACACCCTCGTTTGTCAGTTGGTTGTCCTCGGGAAGCTTCGGCGCCGGGAATCCGGGAGGAATGACCAAGTTATATCGAGTCGTTCCCGGCGGAATCCCCCCATTGCTCTGAGCCAAAACAAGCGCGCTGACTGCAACCCCAAACAGACCAAATCCTTTACACCCTCGTAAACACATGGTCCGGGTGGACGAACACGGTTCAATAGTTGTTCAGTAACGTCTTTATGTGACTAGGACGCATGACGACGGTATCAGCCCCGGAGGGGCGAGAAGAGCATACAAGCCGTGGGGTGCAGCCCACGGTCCGGTCCAACGGCCTGGCCGTCCCCGAATGGGGGCGAAGAAGCAGCCTTTCGCCGCGATAACAACTAGCCGATCACCTGAGATTGCCGGCGCGAAGCGCCTCCTCCTCGGCGATCAGCGCGAGTTCCATCGCCAAAAAGGTTCTCCATTGCGGCGCGTGAGTCTCAGTCCGATTTACGACGTCGGTCACAAAGCTATGCCCGAAAGTTAGAGGTTCGTCCGTGCAATCGATGTACTGCTCTGTTCGGTGATCCACCAGAAAGAGGTGTCCGCCTTGGCGGTCCCGGGCTACATCCACATACTTCCGCAGTTCGATGTATCCCTCCGTCCCGAGAATCGTGAGTCTCCCATCCCCCCAAGTTGAAAGGCCTTCCGGTGTATACCAGTCCACCCGAACATATCCGTGGCCTCCATCACCCCTCAAAGTCATTTCCCCGAAGTCCTCGAGTTCCGGAAACTCGGGGTATCGATAGTTTGCCACCGACGATGAAACGACCTCAGCGGTAGTTGAGTCGGTAAAGAAGAGAAACTGCTCCACCTGATGCGAACCGATGTCGGTGAGAATCCCGCCGTAATGCGCCTTGCGAAAAAACCAGTCCGGACGCCCAGAGACGTTAGCACGATGGGGTCCGAGACCCAATGTTTGCACCACCTTCCCGATAGCGCCGGCTTGGACCAATTTGCCGGCCCGCACCGTGCAAGACGAATCATAATGCTCCGAGTAGCAGATCGAGAAGATCCGCCCCGTTTGCGCTTGGACTCTCCGAACTTCCGCCAATGCCTCAAGCGAAGTTATTCCCGGCTTATCCGCCATGAAATCCTTACCGTGACGCATCGCACGAATGCCCAGTGGCGCCCGCTCGGACGGGACCGACGCGCTGAGGATCACATGGATGCTCTCGTCCTCGAGGATTTCCTCTTCACCGAACGCCATCGGAATACTATCGAAGCGATCAGCAAACGCGGCTGCCAGATCCGGCTCCGGCGCAAACCACGCGGCGAATTCCGCGCCGCCTGTCAGCATATGACCAATCTGACCGTAAATGTGGCCGTGGTTGATGCCGATCACTCCAAAGCGGACAGGCTGTTTCATAAGGATTGAGGATGGCATGCTGGCCTGGTCCACAGCCAGAGATCGAGAGTGTACGATAGGGGACGATGAGGCCCAATGCGGCGCCGCAATATGAAGGCTGGAAGCTTGTCAGCTGAGGCGATCTCAGCAAGCTCTATTTCTGGATCCGCGAAGAGGATTTGGCAAATCGCAACTTCAACCGTGTCCAGATGCTCATGCAATGCACTTAGGTCCTGATGCGTTGATCGCTACCCGGAATCACTGGGACCGTTCCATCTGCCGAACGGCTTATGATCCTAGATCGTCGATAAGAGTACTATCTGCCCATGAGCAATGTTGATACGGCGGACCGGTCCATCGACCACCTTTATCCCGAATTCCGGCCGAGGGTGACTGCTATCCTCGCCGATATGGACGAGTGGTGCAAGGCAAACTGGCCCGGGCATAAGTCAACAATCTCCGAGAGCTATCGAACCCAAGCGCGCCAGGACTGGTTGTACGCGCAGGGCCGCACGCGACCCGGCGACATAGTCACTTGGACTCTACATAGTTCGCACTCGAGCGGTTTGGCGGCAGACATCGTTGGAGATGCGGGCAACGGACCGACATGGAACTGCCCCGACACGTTTTGGGAAGCCCTCACTCGGTCTGCCCATGCCCACGGCATGCAGCGAATCATGGATTACAGCGATAGGTTGACTTGCCACACGTTCAATGGCCCCTTGACGACCACGCCACGTACGATGCCGCGAAGGCGTGGGTCGAACAGCAAGCCTGGCACTAGGTAGATCAGACGGCCGCCACATCTTTCACTGGTGGGCCCAGCTAGATTCGAACTAGCGACCTCACCCTTATCAGGGGTGCGCTCTAACCAACTGAGCTATGAGCCCGACGCAGGCGTAAAGGATACCCGCACGCCCGGAAAGTTGCAACGGACTCAATAGACTCCAGTAACTGGACGTCTCGCCTGAAGCGGCGGACCTCAGCGTAGATGCCATAGAAATAGTCAATCATGCAAATCGCCACTGTCAAACCTACCAACCAGAATGGCGACACATGGACCTTAAATCCGTAAAACACTGCGCAAAAGACTACCGCGAATCGACGCCTGAACTCTCCATATGGATAGTGACCTCGCGCATGGGTAAGAGCAAAGTCGCTAAGGCGATAGCCAGCAAGACAGCAACGGCGATTGTGATGGTTTGCCGGCGCGAAGGTCTCACGTTATCCTCAAATTACTTCGCGCGATTCTGTCGCACCTGCGGCGGTGGGGATGGGTCTAATGCCATCCAGTTTTTTGGATGAGCCACCTTATCTGTAGCCGGGGCATGGTTCGTGGCCCCGAGCCCATACAGCGATTTCAACCCAAGTTTAGGTGTAACCAGCCGCCCCGATACGACGGCACGACCCATCCGTCGGCTACAACGTAGGTGGTGAAACCAAAAAATGGATGGCATTAGGGGATGGGTGGGCGCATTTCTTCCGACCAGGGCTGCGCCCTTCGCTTATATTTTGCGCACCTTCGGCGCTTCCGGACTCTGGACCAAGGACACTGGACTTAGGACTGCGCGACCCGGCGTATCTGGCCGTCAGCGTCGTCGGACACGAGGCCGCCGTGGTAGCAGACGATCGTTGCGACATCGAAGTCGAGGAACTTTTTGACCGATTCTAGGGCTTGGGGCATGTTTGGGGTGGCCATTTCCATTGGGCCTTGAAGGGTTCCATTGTTGGAGACCATCGCGTCGCCGGTGATAAGGACCTTCGTGTTCGGCAGATACAGCGACATGTGACCGGGGGTGTGACCAGGGGTGGCGATCGCTACCGCTCCGGCAGCGAAGGGCAATGATTCGCCGTCGGCAATCGATACGTCGACTGGAACTCGTATGATCGCATTGATCATTTCGGCCAATGCGGGGTTCTCGGCAAGGCGCTCGGGCGGCGGCATCTTGGGTGACGGACGCGAGCCGTCGATAAACTGAATCTCCTCCGAATAGGCATAAACTGTGGCGTCGGTGCGCTCCTTGAGAACGGGCAGCGAGCCGACGTGATCCATGTCTTGGTGGGTCAACACGATCTGCTTCAGGTCCGAAACGGAGAGCCCTTCGGCCGCAATCGCTTGCTCGATCAAATCGGCTTGACCGGGGAGCCCGGTGTCAACCAAGGTCAGGCCATGCTCGCCGTCTACGATCAGGCTGAGGTTCATGATCCAAATCCCGCCGCCGAAGTCCATCGGCAGTTCCAGTACGTAAAGCTCGTCGTTGATTTTCATGGCTCGAATCGTACACCAAGCAGGGTGTAATCGGCAGTTTCCAGAACCCTCATCCCCTCCCCTTCTCCCTTTTCGCACGAACCATCAAAAAAGGAGAAGGGACCTTATCCTAAGGAGTACGTGACATCAGGATCATCCAGCCCTTGCCAGGCTCGACCGGAATGGGGTCATCGACTATGAACGACGCCGCAGGTTGAAATCCCTTGACCTCGGGCGCGGTCATCGACATGTGAGAAGGATCTAGACCCAAAGCCTTCCAATCCACGTTCAACTTCACCTGAACCGGAGTTTTAGCCCAGCTTGCGAGGGCGATCAACGTTTTCCCATCCCGCACATACGCGGTGGCGAGTACGTCGGGGTTGTCGGTGTGAACCGGACAGGCTGCTGACCAATATCCCAGCATCTTCGACTGGGCGATGCCGAATGAGTCCCACAAAGTCCAAATCGGCTTCGGGTCGGCGCCGCTGTAGTAGCGGGCAGTCATCCCGTAAACCATGCCGCGCCACGGATTGCCGTTCCCTTCCAACATCTCGCCATAAAGACCAAACGGAATTCCCGAGATCTCGGTTAGCCAGTAGTCAGGCGATTCGTTATAGCCGTACCCCTCCCCGAACCACAGGCTGTTGATGTACGGAAAGTGCTCCATGAACTCGTTCGCGCAACTGTTCATACCGTATTCGGGACGAAAACTATTGCCGCAGTGGAAATCGATGAGGCAACCAGGGCGCGCCCGGTCCATCACCTTGCGCACGCGCTTCATAATCTCCCGGTCGTAGCCGATGCCGTCCAAGTACAGCCCGTCGATTCCCACGTTTTTGATCAGCCAGCCGAGCCCTTCCAGATAGTAGTTGTGCCATCGCGACAGTCCGACCGTCGCGATTGCGGCATCAACCGATCCGTCGGCAAGAGGTGTGTGCCAAGCGGGGCTATAGTGCGAAACCAGGTGCTCCTGTAGCCAGGAGTCGCCTCCACCGGGACCATCCGTAAACACCTCGTATCCCAAAGACCGCAAAGCCCAGATCTCGGGCAAACGGCTGCTCAATTCGCGAACCGTGTAGTAGATCTTCACCTTCATGCCAAGCGCGTGAGCCTGTTTCACGTATGCCGCCATCTTGTCGGCCTGAAGGAACGGGTAATTGATGTTCGGGTTCAGGTCGTTGCCCTGGTGGATGTTGATGATCGTCGCCCCGTTTTGCTTCGCCTTCTCCGGCGAAATGAACTCGTGGTCGTATCGTTGCGACCAATGGGCGGAGTCGAGCGGCTTGACCGGCGTAACGAGAAGTCCGAAGTTGAAGTACAGCGTCTGGCCGGCCTTGAGTTGGCGGGCGCCGCTGTAAGCCCGCAGTAAAACCGTGTCCTTGCCAACCTCGGTGATCGTGCATCCTCCGTGACCGCCGTTCGACCATGCATCCGGAATCGAGGTGAGCCTGAACAGGTCCCAGGATTCCTCCTGCCCCTTCAGCTTGCACTGGAGTCCTCCATCAACCGCCCCGATCCAAACCGAGTTGTTCGAGTAACCCTTCTTCCAGTCCCAGGCCCATTGGGATGGCCGCATTCCCCCTTTTCGGCCCATACCCATGAGAAATGTCGCCATCTCCCGGCGGACAGGGACTTCCAGCCGGATGTCGTCCATCCTTACCGCTTTCTTGGCGGTCACGGCAACGCGAAAGTTGATGTAGCCGTCCGACTCCATCTTGGACACGCACGTCATCGACAGTGAACTTGCCGCAGTTCCCGTTTGGCGCGTAATGGCGCCCTTTGCAACGGCAATCGTTTTGGTGGGCGCGCTCTTCCAATCGAGGTCGATTCCCCCCGTTTCGGCGATTAGCGAAATGGGCCGACTGAGAATCTCATTGCCACCACTCGAAATGCTCGATGGAAACCCATCGGTTCCGAATCGAACCTTTCGTCCCAGGCATTCGACAACCGATCCTTTGACCTGCAGCGGTGTATAGGGTGCGACTACCTCGTCGTCCAAACCGATGGTTGAATCTAGCCATCGAAGCCTGCTCATGTTGGCAGGGTCAGAATCGCCCGAGTCAGCAAGCACTTGCGGTTTGACTTGGATCTCAAGTCGAAACTGCTTGGCGGGAAGCCCTTTAGCGTTGATCGTCAAGGACCCTCTGTAAGTACCCGGCTCTGCTTTCGCCGGAACCTGAAGTCCCAGCCACAGCGGAGCGATACCACCCTTCGGCACCACGATCGACTTCGAAAACTTGCGTCCAAGCCAATCGGTTCCCGCTTGGTTGATGCACCTCAATGACGCAGCCGGCAACCTGCCACCGCCGCCATTTACCAAATCTCGAAATGAGATCGTTATGTTCTCGAGTGGCTTCCGGGGCGCCCAAAGCCCAAGTTGGAACGAAAGAAACTCGTTCCTGCACGCATCGGCGGCGAAGGAGTCGCTCGGACCGCGCTCGATCCATCGTTCGGGTAAGTCCCGATCCATCCGGATCGAATGGGTTCGGTCCTCAGGAAAGACTAAGCACGACTCATTCGGGTGGTCGTCACGCAGTTGAGCCGTTTCAGCATCCGTAGCGATCACTTCCATGGGATCGGGCCGGTTCCATTCGCCTCGCGCCTGAATCTGCATCAGCCTTGCCTCCGGCAGAGACTTCCACGCATCGGTCTTGAGGGCAAGCCGCGCTACCCACTCCGGGTTCGCTTCGTCCTTCGACGGGGCATAGGTAACGACCGGGAAATAAGTCGGTCCCGTCTGCTTGAACGGCAAGTAATAAACCAGGTAAACGCCGGGTCCGGAGGTCGGCTCGAACACGATGTCGCTGAATTCCCGATTAATCGCGACACGCGCCACATTCGAAATCGGCTTATCCGTCGTGGCGTCTACGACGATAAGCCCTTTCGTCTCCGGCAAGTCGTCACGCCTCCGCCAAGAGATGTGGGCGCGGACAGCGTCAGTTTTTTCGACAACCAGCACTCGGGCACGCAGATTGCCATATTCGATTTTCCAGTCGCCGATGCCGCGCGGGACGTCTTGACCAACTGTATTTCGCGCAGCAAGGACGACCAAGAAAACCGAAGCAGAAACCCAGCTCGCCATCGAACCCACCCCCCGTCTATGCTACCAACGTTCGAGGGCCTTCAATTAACACTAAGGCGCCTCGAGTACTTGGACTACGCTTGAAGTGCTCGGAGATGAGACGGCGATGTTGATCATGTCCTTCCCTGCCGCCACTGTCACCGGAGCGGATGTCGTAATGATCTGTTGTGACCCTGCCAAATTCACTCTCAGGATATAGGTCCCTGGCGGAGCTTGTAGTGTCGTGAAGGCGCCAAAACCTATATTCGTGGCGCTTGCTGCCGTCCCGACGTTGTTGTAAAGGATCACGTCCACCGCCGTCGCAGTATGGGGATCGAGGCCGTTCATGAAAGAAAATCCCGCATTGGTAGCGGCAGGGAAAGATGGCACGAGGAACATGTTTTGAAGCGAGTGCGTGCCATCGTTCAGGTCGAGGGCGACGATAACGTTGCGGTTCAGGGCCGAAAGCGTGATGTTCCCGCTTGGCCAATTCTGACCGGTCGCGTTATAGAAGAGGTATGGATTGCTACCGGGATAAATCCACTGTTGAGCTGGGCTGGTTGTGCCAAATTGGGTCTTAATTGCCGCCGAGTTTAAGTCAAGGAACAGCGATTGGTCGATTGCGGCCGTCGCAGCGTTCAAAAATTGAACCGTCATAACCGGAGTAGGTTTGACGAGAATCGAGAGTGCCTTTGTCGCCGTAGATGCGCCCTGCGTCGCCTCCAGAGTGAAGGAATAGGTTGCTGACCCACTCGGCGTCCCCGAGATGGATTCTTCGGTCGGGCCAATCACAAGTTTCAAACCGGGCGGTAGTGCTCCCGACGTAACCGCCCAGGTGGCGGTCTGGGTGCCATTTCCACCGGTTAGCGTTAGCGGCGTCGCATACGTCGTTCCGACCCATCCGGTCGATAACGACGTATTGCTTATGGTGAGGATTCCGTTGGTGGCAGTTACGGTTAACGTGAATTGCTTCTCGGCGCTTCCCGCGTTCTGTGTGGCTTCGAGCGTAAAGGTGGATGTTCCGACCTTGGCCGGCGTTCCGCCAAGAAAGTTTCCCGAAACTTCAGCTTGAAGATCTGTCAAGAACATTCCTAACGGCAGGGCGCCGGCGGCTACTTTCCATGAGGCAGTTTGACTTCCATCACCGCCGTTTAGTTGGAATGCCGGACTGACATAGAGCGTTCCTAAAACCCCGTTAGGAAAGCTTGTGTTGACGATCGTAAGAGGCTGCTTACCCCCGATGACAACCGTATAGGACTTAGTAGCATTGATATTCTCACTTATTGCATGCAACGTAAACGTAAAAGTGCCGAGTGTCGTCGGCGTGCCTTCGATGGCAGTTTCCGACGATGAATCCTGATACTGGCCGATCTGTAAGCCTGGAGGGAGATTGCCGGCGGTGACCTCGAAATAAACTTGCGGCACCTGCTTTCCATTGGCAACAGCACGTAAAAGTTGGTTATATGGCACACCGATAATCCCGTTTGGCAAAATAGTGTCGATCTTGAATGGAACGTTGCTGAAGGGAGTTCCAATCTTGCTGGTCACGCACAAGGCAACGGAACCGGTGCCCTGTGAATCGATCGTTTGAAGCGGTACGAGCGCATTCTGCGTTTGCGTATAACAACGAACCATTCCGTCTGAATCAGTCACATAGACGATGGGATTGTCATTGCTGTACGCCTTTTGCGCAACGAGCGAAGTTGGCGTTGGCCCGGTCGCCGGCTGCGGTCCCGCTTGAAGCTTTAGCGTAGCATCAGGTTGAATTGTAAACGCACTAATGGTTAGGCTTCCGGCATTTGCCGTGTAAAGCATCTGACCCTCATCAATGCGATTGAAGTCTGACTGATCATCCCTTCTCGTGATCGTCTCAGCAACAGGATGGCTTCCAGTAGGTGATGTACCCAAATAGGTAACGACGTCGGGTACTGACGTGATCGCCATTGGTTGATAGGTATGAGTATTCGCAGCAGCGCCACGACGCCTGTACTTGCCAGAACCCGTATTATCGATCGGACCTTGATCGTCGCGAAACATGGAAATATTCGAGCTGTTTTGATTGAGCACGTAGTAGTCGTCTATCGACAGGTTGCCGTGCGTATGATAATAGTCATAGTTGGTTCGAACTTGAATTGGCCCGCTGCCAACCGAAACTTCGAATGCGGTATCGACGTGCCAGGGATGCGGTATCGTGTCTATCGTCAGACCCCTGCGGTAAACAGTCATCGTGTTGTCCCCGTAATTTGCAACTGCTAATCGATAGTAATCGTCCCCACCTGCACCAAGCGGACCCAATCCCGCGGGAAGCGTGCGATCAAAGACTGGCATCCCGATTGGACGGTCGGCGAAAACAAAATTCGGAGATAGCTCAATCGAGTAGAAAGCGACTTGCTTATTTCCAATGAGACTGACGGCAAGACTATTCGCACCGTTTAGGCTGGCACTAAACGTCGCAACCGCAATGCTCCCGGGAGGAGCCGGAGTAGCCACTTTGCCCAAGGGCACCAATGCACCGCCTGCCTCTATTTGATAGACGCTAATACTGCTATCGCCTTCATTTGCTACATAAACTCGGTAGTTGTCTGTGGCTATATCAATAGGTCCCGAGCCGGTAGGAACTTTATCTATAAAGCTTAGTACTCCATTCTGATCAGCAACGAACTCCGAAACAGTATTGCTACCGTTATTCGCGACGTAAACGAAGTAGGGTTGGTATGGCGCCTTAACAAACGGCCCAGACTGCAGGCATCCCGTGCAACATGCAGCAATAATCGACGATGAAGCAATAAGGGACCAGTTACCGGTTTTCACCACTTCCATGGTGACGGAGTAATCACAAAGTAGTTCCGTTAACTCTCAATTCAAGCAATTAACCATTTTTATCTCCCGTGCCTTCCAGAAACGAAACCGGGAGCGCGGACTCTTTGTCTAATGCCATCCAGTTTTTGGTCTCACCTCCCACGCTGTAGCCGACGGATGGGTCGTGCCGTCGTATCGTGGCGGCTGGTTACACCTAAACTTGGGTTGAAATCGCTGTATGGGCTCGGGGCCACGAACCATACCCCGGCTACAGATAAGGTGGCTCATCCAAAAACTGGATCACATTAGACTTGGCGTCCGCGCTCCTTTTTTGTCTGTGTGTAATATGAGTTCGAAATGCGATGGATTGCGGGTTGTTTCCTCTGCGCCTTTGTTTTGCCACAGGCGGTCGGACAAGCTCCTCAAGCTAGGGGCAACAAGCTTGTAGTCAAGGAGTCTTGGGGGACGTTCGAGGTTTGCGCGATCGCACCTGATGTTGTGCGAATCGACACGCATCCTACCGGAGTAAAGCCTGTCCCGACCGAAATGATGGACCCCCGCGGGATGCGTAATTCAAGGCCGATCGGGTCCATTCGAACCGGGGTCATCTCTGTGGGAAGCCTGCGGGTAAAGATCGACAAATCGACGGTTGCCGTCTGGAAGGATTCAACCGTCAGAGGCTTGACCGTTGAATCCAACGCTCTTCAGATCGGCGCAACCTATAGCGGTCGTCCCCACCTCCTCAGATTTTACGGTATGCGGGGGAACGGGCTCTTCCGAACTCACGACCCGCGTCTCGCGCTAAGCAAAGGGTTATTGAGAAACGAGGGCGCCCCGGTTGCTGCCGGCTCGCAAGGGGACGGCGGGGCGCCGCTCATCTACGGCGACGACTGGGGCCTGCTGGCCGACTCGATCGATGGACAATTCGACATCAATGACAGCGGTGTGTCATTTCATAACGGCTCTCGCAAAGACCTTGAGGCGTACATCATCCTCGGCCCTCCCAAGCGCACGATCGAGGTCGTGAATGCCCTGACCGGCCATCCTCCGATGCCGCCGAAATGGGCGGTCGGGTTTATGAACAGCCAGTGGGGGACGGACGAGAAGATGGTGCTCGATATCGTCGACGAGTACCGCAAGAAGCGGATTCCCCTCGACGGATTCATCTTCGATTTCGACTTCAAGGCTTGGGGAGAGGACAACTTCGGCGAGTTCCGCTGGAACAGCACCAATAACCCCGGCAACGTCGGCGGGAACAAATATCCTAACGGCCAGAACGGGATGTTCGCCAAGGAGATGGCGGCCAAAGGCGTGCATCTCGTCGGCATCATGAAGCCGCGTATTCTGACCCAAACCGTCGATTCCAAGCCGACTGCCGCCGCCGCCGAGGCCACCGCCCACAACTGGTGGATGCCGAAGAAGCCGTACCAAGACTACTTTTCGCATCGCCTTGCCAACGACCTCGACTTTAGCAAACCGGACCTGCGAAAGTGGTACTGGCAGCACGCCAAAGGCCTTTTCGACACCGGAATCTCCGGATGGTGGAACGACGAAGCGGACGACGGATTCGACAGCCTTGGCTTCTTCCACATGCAGCAGTCCTTATTCGAGGGCCAGGAGAGTGTTTCAAACCGCCGAGTCTGGTCGCTCAACCGGAACTTCTACCTCGGCGCGCAACGATTTGGCTTCGGAACTTGGTCGGGAGATATAAGAACCGGATTCCAGAGCATGGCCGACCAGCGAACCCGAATGTTGCTCCTCACCGACCTCGGGCAATCGCACTGGAGCATGGACGCAGGCGGATTCAACGGACATCCCGATAGCGAAAACTACGCCCGCTGGCTGGAATTCGCCGCCGTCGTTCCGATCATGCGGGTTCACGGCACCCACAATCAGCAGCGCCAGCCATGGGTTTACGGTCCTGTCGCTGAAGCGGCAGCAACGCACGCCATCGAGTGGCGTTACCGCATGTTTCCTTCCTTTTATTCCTGGGAGCACGAAGCGAGTCGAACCGGCATCGGCATCGTGCGGCCGCTTTTCTGGGAATTCCCCGATGATCCTGCATGCGCCAACACCGTCGACTCATGGATGCTCGGAGATCAACTCCTGGTATCGCCGGTCGTCGAGAAGGGCCAAACCTCCAAGAAGCTCTACCTGCCGGCCGGTCATTGGAATGACATGGCGAGCGGTAAGGGCTACCAAGGTCCAACTACGATTGAGATGCCGGTCGACTCCTTACTGTGGTCGGACATGCCGATGTTCGTACGAAGCGGCTCGATCCTCGCCACTCAAGCGGTTCAACAGTACGCCGGCGAGCAGCCGATCGACGAGATTAAACTCGAAATCTGGCCGGATCGTCATCGAATCGCGAAGTTCGAGGTCTACGACGACGATGGCGAGACGCGGAATTATGAGAAAGGCGGCTTCTTCTCTCAATCCGTCACTTGCCAGCAATTCGCCGATCATGCGTTCGTCGATTTCGGTCAGCCCCAGCGCGGGTACTCAACCCATATCAAGTTGTACAGACTATTTATCCACAGCGGACCGGTTGCCGAACTCCAATGGAATGGCGGCCCCGTTACCGCAGTCGCCAAGTTCGGAGGAATGGAAGTAGAGATCCCCGCCGGCAAAGCCGGGCGGCTCTTGATTCGACAATAGGGTGAAGGTAGGAGAAGCTATGCACATCAACCTTAAACTGAGCTCGGTCCTCGCAATCGGAGCGATTATCGGCGCCGTGCTCGCGCGTCAAGTCCCGGAAAAGCAGCCGATCATTGACGCAAAGCTTGTTAACATCGTCGTGACGACGCCAAATCTGCGGGAGGAGGTCGATTTCTATCAAAACACATTCGGCCTCAAAAGCTCCTTTCGAAATAAGACCTCGTGCTTCCTAAGAGCGGGAAGCGTCAATCTGGTTTTTGTCGCCTCGACCGAGAAAGCGAAAAAAACTAAGAATCTATGTTTGGACTTTGCGGTAAAGGACTTGGGAGTGTCGTTGGCCCACCTTACGGCTTCTGGCCTGAAAGTCGACAATTCCGACCCGGCAATCCTCACATTCGCCGATCCGGACGGGAACTTGGTCGAAATCGTCCACGGCTAACCAAAACTGTAACGCTAACACAGGTTTCGTATAATGCGTATCTTGGCGAGAGGCGAATGAAGATGAAGAGTGGCCTGAGAAATGCATTGTTAAGCATGTTTGCGCTGACCGGCCTGCTCATCCAGGGTTGCGGCGGCGCTGGAAGTACGTCGACCCAAACCGGCGGCACCGCGCCGACGGCTCAAACGAAAGCGAACATAGGCACCCATCTCACCAACGCCGGAACCGGATTGCTCGTCAACAGCTTTACCGCATTCTCGGCGGCAGCTCCCATTGCGGGAGGACCGGTTTACGACAGCCGCCTCGGCCTGTGGGTAGTCACCACCATCACCCTGACGACTTACACACGAACGTTCTACCAAGACAAAGCCGAAACCGAGCCGGCAGGCAGCGCCGTCTACACGCTCGATGTTTCAACCAAAACGCTCTCCGGTGCAATTACGATCACGAAGGGCAACTATGCCGGACTGTCGGGAACCTACAGCGCAACCAAAAGCGGAAGCGTGATCTCCGGCAACGAATCGGTAACCCTTCCCAGCGGAACCACCGTTATCAGTCAATTTAGCATCACGCTGAGCGGCCTCACGTCGAGCGGAACTTTGACGGAAACGGTTACGCAGCCGGGCGGATATTCCGAAACCTCGACCGTCACGAGGAATTCAAACGGCACTTTCCAGATCAAAGCCTCCGACAGCAATGGATACTCGAGCACGCTCAACTTCAACGCCGACTACTCAGGAACGGGTACTGTCTCTGGACCCGATCCAGGCTTGCCCGCTACCGTCAAATGGAACAGCGTCGGGACCGGTACGGTTACCTTCTCGGACGGCGTCACGTTGAACTTCACCAACTGGCAATTCACCTAAGCTATCGCATGGAAAGTCACGGAAAAATCATTGAGGTCAAGGATCTGGCCAAGACCTACCCAGGGGGTGTCGAAGCGGTCAGAGGCGTCACCTTCGACGTCAAGGAAGGGGAGTTCTTCGGTTTCCTCGGCCCTAACGGAGCGGGAAAAACCACCACCATGAATATGCTGGTGAACCTCGTCAAAAAGACATCGGGCACCATCACCATCGACGGCTTCGACGTGGCCAAGAACCCTACTGAAGTTTACAAGCGCGTCGGATTCGCGATGCAGGAGATCGGCCTCGACGAAACCGCGACCGCCCGCGAGATGCTCGAGCTTCACGGCCGGCTTTATCACCTGCCTGCAAAGAGAATCGCCGAGCAAATCGCATTGCTCCTCAAGCTTGTCGAGTTGGAGAAAGTCGCCGACCGGTATGCCTCGACCTACAGCGGAGGCATGCGTCGTCGTCTCGATCTTGCGCTTTCGCTCATCCACGAGCCCCGCGTGCTTTTCCTTGACGAGCCGACCCAGGGTCTGGATCCCCATGCCCGTCAACTCATCTGGGGCCATCTCCGCGAACTCAATCGTAAAGGGATGACGGTGTTCCTCACCACCCACTTTATGGAAGAGGCGGAAACGCTGTGCGACCGTATCGCGATCATGGACAAGGGC
>Ga0206819_10191_pt1 | contig 22106 bp, 11 predicted proteins | sample Alteio_BWOrgCont_87_FD_152855 | JGI IMG/M metagenome (GOLD analysis project Ga0206819, IMG submission 152855) | Enriched cells from forest soil in Barre Woods Harvard Forest LTER site, Petersham, Massachusetts, United States -... | ecosystem: Environmental > Terrestrial > Soil > Temperate forest >... | reverse complement strand
CGGACAGCAACGCGAATACGTCACCGTCAAATACGCAGGCGATGGCGAACACCTGTACGTGCCCGTCGATCAGATCAACTTACTCTCGCGCTATCGCGGCGCCGGCGACACGGCTCCACGCCTCTCGCGCATGGGCGGCGCCGAATGGGAATCGACCAAGCGCCGGGTGAAGAAATCGATCAAACAGGTGGCGGAAGATCTGGTCAATCTTTATGCCATGCGGGCTAAGCAAGAAGGTTTTAGCGCGATTCCCGATACGCCGTGGCAATACGAAATGGAAGAAGCGTTTCCCTTTGAAGAAACCCCCGATCAATGGCAAGCGATCGTCGACACAAAGAAAGACTTGGAATCACCAAAACCGATGGATCGCCTGATCTGCGGCGATGTCGGTTTTGGTAAAACCGAAGTGGCGATCCGCGGCATATTCAAAACAGTCATGTCAGGGAAACAGGCGGCTGTGCTTGTTCCTACGACAATTCTCGCACAGCAGCATTTCAATACGATCTCCGAACGCTTCGCCCCTTATCCAATCCGTGTCGGTCTGCTCAGCCGTTTCCGCACAGCGAAAGAGCAGCGCGAAGTGGTGCAGCGACTGTCGCTCGGCGAATGCGATGTCGTCGTCGGCACTCACCGCATGTTGCAAAAAGACATCGCCTTCAAAGATCTGGGATTGATCATCATCGACGAAGAGCAGAGATTCGGCGTCGCTCACAAGGAAAAATTGAAACAGCTGCGCGTCATGGTCGATGTCTTGACGATGTCCGCTACGCCAATTCCCCGCACGCTGCACATGGCTCTGTCAGGCGCTCGCGACATGTCACTGATCAACACGCCGCCGACTAACCGCGCGCCGATCAAAACTTTCGTCGGCGAATACAAGTTGCCCCTGGTGCGCACCGCCATCTTGCACGAGATAGAGCGCGGCGGGCAAATCTACTTCGTGCACAACCGAGTGGAAACGATCGAGGCAGTGGCATTCGAAGTGAAGACCCTCGTGCCGGAAGCGCGCATCGCCATTGGACATGGACAGATGAGCGAGCGCGATCTGGAAAATGTAATGCTCGATTTTTCCGCGCATCAATACGACATTCTCGTCTGCACCACGATTATCGAATCGGGATTGGATATACCTAACGTCAATACAATCGTCATCGATCAAGCAGACAAGCTCGGTCTGGCTCAGCTCTACCAGCTGCGGGGACGCGTCGGTCGCAGCGATTCGCAGGCATATGCTTATTGTCTGTTCAAGCCGGAAAAAGTCCTGAGTGAAACAGCGCAGAATCGTCTCAAGGCGATTCGCGAATTTACGTCGCTCGGCTCCGGCTATCAAATTGCTTTGCGCGATATGGAGATTCGCGGTGTCGGCAACATACTCGGCGCGGAGCAACACGGACATATGGTTTCTGTCGGGTTCGATCTCTATTGCAAACTGCTGGAAGAGTCGGTAGCAGAGCTGAAAGGAGAATCGGTCGGCTTCGAGGCCGATGCCCAAATCGACATCAACGTCACCGCATTCATTCCCGAGTCGTACATGCAGGACAACGAACAGCGGCTGGTCGAGTACAAGCGCCTGGCTGACGTGCGCTCAGAGCGCCAATTGAGCATGCTGATGGAAGAGTGGCGCGATCGGTTTGGTGCCATGCCAATCGAGGCGCAGCAGCTTGTTAAGGTGGTGAAGCTGCGGCTGCTTGCAGCCAAGGCAAATGTCAACGCAATCAAACCTGACGCGCAGGGCATCAAACTCTCTGTTGCCTATCGCCTGCAGCAGTGGCTGCCGATTCAGGCGCGACTGCCCAAACACCTGGCAAGCAGAACGACGTATAAGCCTGGCTCTGCGGGCGGCGCCGGTCCCCAACCATACATTCTGGCGCGCTCGCAGGGCATGACGCCGGCAGAACAGCTTGATTTGCTGGAAGAACTGTTGGAATCGATGGTGGCCGGAGTGAAGGAGAAAGCCAGCTAGACAACCGGCTCCTCGCCGCCGATTTCTCTTAATCGCTCCGTCGCCTTCGTCCCTCGGCTCCTCCGCTCTGTTCATCCGCTGAGGCTGCGACGGCTCCTCGCCGCCTTGCCTTCGCTACGACTTCGCTTCTCTTAATCGCTCCGTCGCCTTCGTCCCTCGGCTCCTCCGCTCTGTTCATCCGCTGCGGCTGCGACGGCTCCTCGCCGCCTTGCCTTCGCTACGACTTCGCTTCCTCTGGTCGACTCGCCCGGAGAGTTCTTTACCTATAACGCAAAAGCATGCGCGGGCGTGCTATGGTTGCAGCATTCAGGTATCTTGAGCATTAGATTTTACGGTTGGGAGCCGACCATTTTAATGAACGCACAGAGCAAGCAAAGCAAGATTGCGTCCCTGGTAGCGGGGGTGATGGCGGCAAGCATCGGATTGGGCGGATGCGGCGGCAATAAGACAGCCGGCACCACGACCACCACCACCGGCGAGCAGTCTACATCGACGAGCACGTCATCGGCCGCTGAAACAGCCACAACGACCGGCACCGCCAGCGGTGCGGCGAAGACAGCCGAGAGCAAAGATGCCGGCAAGACGGCGGCGAAAACAACCGAAAGCACAGATAGCGGCAAGACGGCGCCGAGCGCCGACTCCGGCAAGAGTGCTAAAACCGACAAAGCCGACGGCAAGTCCGGCAGCAATCCGGCAACCGCTGAGGCACCACCGGCGGTTAGCACCAAGGGCGGTGCCAACCAATCAGATGACGGCGGGTTGCCGCAAATCGCCGCTGCCCAAAAGAAAATCGGGCTGGCAATGGGGCGGATGCCGGACACGGTGACGATCTGCACAGTCAATGGCGTGCCAATCACTATCGGCGACTATCGCCGGCAGTTCCAAGTGCAACAAGAGCAGATTCGAGCCCAGCTGAGCATCAATCCCGAGCTGCAGAAGGAACTGGTTGATGATGCGGCGCGCAACAAAGTCGATTTGACTGCCGCCGAAAAGACTCGTTTGATAGAAACTGCTCGCAAAGCTGATAAAGCCAAAGGCGGCGTGCTGCAGAAGTATCTCGACGAGCAGCATATGACTCTCGATCAGTTCGACAAACAGGTTCTGTCAATCGGACTGGCAGTCAAAGACGCTTCATTCAACATCCAAAGGCAGCTGCTGACGGAGCTTGTCGATCGCGAGCTATTTTGTTCTGCCGCCAGAGCAAACGGCATGGGGTCTTTGGCGTTCAATCACTACACCGAAGTGAAAAAAACGCCGCAATACAAATACATGGAAAAGTCCAACATCATGAGTGCCGATCAGCTCAAGGACGAGATCATCAAATCTCAGCTGATGCAAATGATGATCAACAAAATCCAAGAGAAAGCGGCTCCCACCGATCAACAAATCTCCGATTTCTATGAAAAGAACAAAGCGAAGTTCAAGCACGGCGAGCGTATGCGTTTCAGCCAAATCCTGATTGCCTGCCCGCAACAGGACGGACCCGCCGGCGATAGTTTGCCCACGCAAATAAAAAAGGAAAAGCCGAATATCACGGCGACAGAACTCGATGCTGAAGTTAAACTGCGTCAGCAACAGCTTTACAACAAAGGGCAAGAGATCCTGACCAAAGCGATCAAGGGCGAAGATTTCGCAGCGCTCGCCAATCAGTACACAGACGACATTCCCAGTCGGGCCGCCAAGGTTGGCGGCGACATGGGTTTTCAGGAGAAGGATCATCTGAAGAAGGAGTTCGCCACCAAGGTCGGCTCGCTCAAGTCCGGTCAGGTGTGTCCCGAGCTGATCACGTCACCGGTTGGCTATCACATCATCAAAGTGACAGATCGACAGCCAGCGGGAGTCTTACCGCTAGCGGAAGTGAAAGATGCGCTAAAACACGCCCTCGTACAAAACAACGAGGGCATAGCAATCGGCAACTGGGTCAAAGATCAGCACAAGAGCGCGCAGATTTCGCTTTCACCAGAGTTTCAACAACTCGTCTCCGCCACTGCCAAAACAGGCACCCAGACCCCAGACTAGCGTAGCCGCCGAGCGCCCAAAAACAAATCGACGTTGTAGCAAAGGCAAGGCGGCGAGGAGCCGTCGCAGCCGCAGCGGATGATCAGAGCGGAGGAGTTGAGGAACGAAACTCCGGAGCGAATATGAGGGACTCGGAGGCGGCGAGGGACAAAGCCGACGGAGCGCCTAAGGAAGGAATCGACTAAAAGAAATTTGCTATAATTCGCCGAGTTATTGCGCCGTGCATATATTGAGGTGGTTATGATTCGTGCCAGGCTGTACAAATTTGCTCTCGCAGCATTGGTTGTCACTTCGTCGATCAACGTCAATTTGAGTGCGTTTGCGACCGATCCCAAAGTCGATGATCTGGGAAAACAAGGTGTTGAACTGAACAAAGCGCACAAGTTCGATGAAGCGATCGCCAAGTTCGACGAAGCGCTCAAACTCGATCCGAAATGCGCTGACGCGTTTGCCAATCGCGCCGCTGCGTTTTGCGCCGAAGGTATGTTCGGGCATGCAGTGCTCGATTGCGACGAAGCGCTCAAGCTCGATCCCAAGTCGAAAACTGCGCTCATCAATCGCGCCTGGGCATGGAACAAGCTCGGACACTATCGCCAGGCCTTCAACGATTGCAACCGCGCTTTGCGCATCGATCCAGACAGCACGATCGCCCATATCGATCGAGCGCACGCAGAAAACAATTTGCACATGCAGCGAAGCGCGATCGAAGACGCGACCTTCGCCATCAAAAAGAAAGGTGATGTGTACCTGGCATACCTCAACCGCTCGCACGCATATCTCGGGCTGGGCGAATACGACAAAGCTCTGGCAGACTGCGAAAAGGCAATCTCGATCGATGGCAGTCGAGGCATGGCATACAACAATCGTGCATGGATCAACTTCAAGATGGGCAAGCTAGAAAAGTGCCTGGCTGATTGCAACCAGGCAATTCAAGTCAATCCCAAGTTGGGGGCAGCCTACTTCAATCGCGCCCAGTGCTATAAGGCAATGGGGCAGAAGGATCCGGCGACAACCGACCTCGCCAAAGCCAGAGATCTGGGTTATACGAACTCAAGCAACTTAATCGAACTGGGCAAAACGGCTGACGGTGACAAAAAGAAAAAATAGTGATTCGTTGTGCGGAGGCAGCGACTGCTCCGCGAGTCAAGCCAGGGGTTTTCAGAGATGAAATTACAAAAGGAAACGACGATGATCAACGAAGGCAGCGAAAGCAAGGCGGCGAGCACCCGACCAAGCGCTCACAAATTAATCAAAGCAGTCAAGACAGCTTGTGCAGTTCTGTTAGGCAGTGCGTTCGCACTTTCGGTCGCTGTTCATGCCGAGTCAGAATCAGGCGGTATCTTTTTCGGCGGAGGCGATTCAGAATCAGGCAGTGTGGCCAACGAATGGGGCATCGGCTCCGAATCTGGCGGCGTGTCTCCCTCCTTATGGGGCGTCGGCTCCGAATCTAGCGGAGCGTCCCAAGAGTGGGGCTCGCGCAGCGAATCTGGCGGGCCGCTAGACTCAGGCGCCGCATCTGAATCGGGCGGAGTACCTGCGCGCGTCTGGGGCTCAGGCGCAGAATCAGACTCCGGCGGCGTCACCACCTGGGGCAGTCAACGCCCTGTCGGATAGCCCGGCTCAGCCGTTGGCAAATATAGAAAAATGCAAACCAAAGACCTTGATGCCGTATCAATAACGCTTTGGTGTGTTGCCTATGTGCCTGCACGCATAGTTGAACCCCGTTCCCGCTTACGCGCGCAAAATCGTTTGCGAATGATCTTGTGAGCTCGACATCAATGTGGCTTTAGATATCCATCAAAATATTTTATCGTCTCTAGAATCAGCTCGGCAGTGGTAAAGTCGTGATTGCCATTCGGCAAAAGATGATAAGTATTTGGCACGTGAAAGTCAGTCAGGCACTGTACCAGCTCTTTGCTTTGCTGTTCGGGCACCGTATCATCTTTTGCACCGTGCACAATTAGAAAGGGGGGTGCATTCCTGCAAACATGATAGACAGGACTGGCCAGTTTTGCCATTTCAGGCACCTGGCTAGGAAGTCCACCGAGTAATTTTGCCACCGGGCCGTTCGGATCTTTTAAATGCAGCTCGTCGCAGCGACCAGTCTGTGCGGTGATTGTCGTGAAATCTGTAGGGCCGCACCAATCAGAAACTGCTTGAACTGAAGGGAATCGGTCGACATCAGAAGCAGTCTCGAGCTTTTCGCCGACCACCGACATCTTTTCACTTTTCTGCTGGCAGCCACTTAATCCAACCAGAGCAGCAAGATGCCCACCGGAAGAGACGCCCCAGACGCCAATTTTTTGCGGATCGCAACCGTAATCGTGGCAATGCGCGCGCATGTATCGAATAGCCGATTTTACATCATCAAGTTGGGCGGGAAATTTTGCCTCGTTGGTCGACCGATAATTGATGCTTGCCGCTACATATCCAAAATGAGGAAGAATTGCTGCTGGCGTTGCACTTTTATCAAACCCGCGCCAAGCGCCACCATGAATCCAGATTACTAATGGTCGCGGCGCATCCCAAAATGTCCGGTATTGCGGAAGATAAACGTCCAGCTGATGCGCACGCAGCCGATCTGAATCTACGTAGTAAACATCACGGATCACTCTCTCCAGCGCCATTGGCAGAAAGCAGTAAGCCGCTCCGCAAACTGCGAGCCCGGTCATACCGAGCCATTTTGCCACCGTTGCTTTCATCTTATTTGCAAACCACACCTGGACCGGACAGGTAACAATTGCATTTTACGACGGATGCGGAGCAAATTCGCCGCCTTCCCGTGGTTGCAGTAGCGCATGCAAAAGAGGTGTCGCTCTCGCTCCGAATTTCCAGTTCAAGACTAAAGCAATTGGCTCCGTGGCTGCGCCACAGCCAAAAAAATCGCACGTTGCAATTCTAATTGTCGGAGCGCGTCAGAATGGAAGTTTCGACGTAGTCCTTGAAGCTGTCAAATGCCTTGACCAGCTGCTCGAGCAAGGCCGAGATACTACCGTGCTGATTCGCCGCCGCTCGCAAAGTAATTTCATTGCACACCACCGCGATTCGGCGGGCGCCGATGCCCAGACTGGCCGATTCGATTTCGTGGGAGACCAACGCAACTTCCTTCATATTGTCGCACTCCAACCCCTTTCGCAAAAGCTCGATTGAAGTCTCGGTCGTCGAGATAAATACCGGAATGAGCTCTTTTGTCATTTCCTCGTTGAGCACCGGCTCAAGATGGGGATAACCACCAAAATCAAGCTCATGGTTGCCGCTTCGCGCCAGCTGCAGGCGCTTGTTGATCATGCTGGAAAGTCTCTCCAGAGAAGTCGGCTTGCTCAAATAATCGTCCATTCCCGCTCTGATGCAGCGATCGCGATCGCCTTCCATGGCATGAGCAGTGAGCCCGACAATCGGCGTATGACGCCCGAGCAGAGATTCGGCCTGGCGAATCGCTTTCGTCGCCTCAAAGCCGTCCATCTCCGGCATCTGGCAATCCATGAGGATGACATCATATACGGTGCGCAGCGCCTCTTCCACCGCCTCTTTGCCGTTATTGGCGGCAACGCCCTTTATACCCAACTGTTTCAACTGCAGCATCGCCACCTTTTGATTGACGACGTTGTCTTCCACCAGCAAAACCAGGCGCTGGCGATCTTCGTGCGCGCTGCCGGATCCCGGCACCTCTTCCAGCTCTTCCGCCGTTTTTTTCTTCAACAAGTTCGTAATGCAATTGAACAACCTGGATTGCTGCACAGGTTTGCTGAGAAAAGCCGAGAAGCCCATTTGCAACGCGCGCTCGCTTTGCTGTTTGGCTTCGAATCCGGTGCACAAAACCACTTTGAGATCGTGCAGTTCGTCGCTCTCCTTGACACGATCCAACAAACGCAAGCCACCCATGTCCGGCAACAACAAATCGGTCACGACGATATTGTATGGTGCGGCGGTCTGGGCAGCGTGAATCAATCGTTCGATCGCTTCCGAGACTGTGGCCGCCACATCGCAATGCATACCCCAAGAACTGATGTAAGACTGCAAAATCGATCGCGATGATTTTTGTGCGTCCAGGATCAAAATGCGCGCGTCTTTGCAGTCTTCGGTCGGTTGAAACAGCAATTCTTCCGATTTGACAAGCTCGAGAGGCACGGTAAACCAAAACGTCGAGCCCTGTCCGAGTTTGCTCTTCACGCCAATGTGCCCGCCCATCAGTTCCACGAGCCGTTTGGAGATGGACAGCCCCAGTCCGGTGCCGCCAAAACGTCTGGTAGTAGAACCGTCTGCTTGCGAGAAGGGGCGGAAGAGTCGATCGATTGCATCTTGCGGCAGTCCGATACCGGTATCACTGACGGTGAATCGGATTGCCGCGGTCGGTACACCGCGGACGGTGCTGATATAATCTTCGGTCTTTTCAACGCGCACGATTACTTCGCCCTGGTCTGTGAATTTGAGAGCATTGCCGGTCAAGTTCATCAACACTTGCCGCAATCTGCCGGGATCGCCTTTCATGAACGGCGGCACATCGGATTCGATGAATGTCATCACGTTCAACTGTTTCGCCCGCGCGCTCTCAGCCAACAGCTCGGCGGTGCCTTCCACCAGGCCGACCAGGCTGAAATCGATGGTTTCCAGCTCCAACCTTCCTGCTTCGATCTTCGAAAGATCGAGAATGTCGTTGATGATGATCAAAAGCGCTTGAGCTGATTCGCGAATGATCTGGGCAAATTCTCGTTGCTCGTTGGTCAATGACGTATGCAGCAAAAGCTCGGCCATGCCGATGACACCGTTCATCGGCGTGCGAATTTCATGGCTCATATTGGCGAGAAACTCTGTCTTCAGCTTGTCAGCTTTTTGCAGTTGTTTGCTATTTTCTTCCAGCAGTTTCCGCTCCGCTTCTTTGCGGCGCAACTCTTCCGCTATGCGCTGGCGCTCAATCGCTAACCGCTCTGTTTCTTCTTGCAGCCGCTTATTCTCTATGTCTACAATCAGCTCAGACTGGCGTTTTACCTCTTCGGTCTTCTTGAACAGTTCGGCAAACACTGCGACTTTGGTGCGCAACACCTCGGGCACGAATGGCTTGATCATGAAGTCGACGGCGCCGAGCGAATACGCCGTGGCCACATCTGCATCTTCCGTGTACATCGCCGTCAAAAAGATAATCGGCGTATGCGCGGAGCTCGACCGCTGGCGAATAAGCGATGCGGCCTCGAAGCCGTTGAGGTCGGGCATGTTGACGTCGAGCAGGATGACGGCAAACTCGTGGTCGAGAAGTGAGCGCAATGCCTCTTTTGCCGACGTCGCCCGCATCAGATTCAAACCCAGATCACCGAGCACCGCCTCCAGTGTCAGGAGGTTCTCCACCTGGTCATCGACCATCAATACGTTAACGGGTTGCTCGGGATGCATTTTTCCGTTCTCCATTGTTGTTGAGCGACGCGAGGTAGCTGGCGATCGAATCCAATGGCAGCACCTTGGCGCAGCGGGTCGCAGCAATGGCCGCGCGAGGCATCGAAGGTTGTTCGGCAGTGGAAGGATCTTGCACGATTGTTATGCCGCCGCGCCGCTCGATATGAGCCAAGCCATTGGCACCATCCGATCCCGCTCCCGTGAGGATGACGCCAATCAAGGACTCGCCGTAGCAGCGCGCCGCGCTTTCAAACGCGACATCGATTGACGGTCGGGCATAGGCGACCGGCATCTCGGTAGAAAGCTGCAAGCGATCCTGCTCGACTAAGAGATGATAGTCGGCCGGCGCGAGGTAAATGTGTGACGGCACAATTGGCGTTTTATCTTCGGCTTCTTCAAGCACCATGCCCGAAGATTTCTGCAGGATTTGACTGAGCAAGCCCCCGGTATTTATATCCCGGTCACGGTGCTGCACGATCACCACAGGCGTACTGCACGCACGAGTCATGCCGGACAAGAGCGTCTGCAGCGCCTTTAAACCGCCCAGAGAGCAACCAATCACGATCAAGTTGTACGGCATTCAGGCAATCCTTCGATAAAGCTTCTCCCGAACATCCAGCTCTTCATATGCATGATCATAGCTGCTAAATTTCAGTGACTCCTTGCGGCCGAGCGCCAGAACGCCAAATTTAACCAGGCTGCCGTGCAACAGATCGAGCACCCGGTGCCGCAGATCGTCATTGAAATAGATCAGTACATTGCGAATCAAAATCAGTTGAAACTCGTTGAACGACTTATCCGTAACCAGGTTGTGTTGGGCAAAAACGATGTTGCGTTTTAACGAGTTGCTTAAGATTGCGTGGTCGAATTTGGCTGTGTAGTACTCGGAGAATGATGCCATCCCTCCGGCTTGAATGTAGTTGTCGGTGTACTCTTTCATCTTCGACAGAGGGAAGATGCCGGCTTTGGCTTTCCGCAAAACGGCTTCGTTCATATCGGTCGCGTAGATCCGGCAACGATCGTACAGGCCCTCTTCGGCCAGTACGACTGCCAGAGAGTAAGCTTCTTCGCCGGAGGAGCAGCCGGCATCCCAGATGCGCACGAAGGGATATGTCTTGAGCAGAGGCACGACTTTCTCACGAACCGCTTTATAGAAAAGCGGATCGCGAAACATGGCCGTGACATTGACGGTGAGCGAGAGAACGAATTGTTCCATCACGGCCGGGTCGTGCAAGAGTTTGTCTTGCAATAACGAAATCGTGGGCACGTTTTGCCAGTGAGCAAAATTCCAGATGCGCCGGCGAATCGAGGCCGACGCATAGCTTCTGAAATCGTAGCCGTAACGGCGAAAAAGCCCCTCGAGCAGAAGGTCGATTTCGATATCTTCGACCTCGTCGAGTTCGGCGGTCTCTTTAATTAAGTCATTCTGAGACAATTCTGTTTTATTCGCTCCGTCGGCTTCGTCCCTCGCCTCCTCCGCTTGTCCATCCGCTTCGGCTGCGACGGCTCCTCGCCGCCTTGCCTTCGCTTCTGGTTCGTTTAGACGGGGCTGCGTCTGCTTCGTTACGCAGCCCCGTTTTCCACACTATCTGTACAACCAGACGCGCAGCAGGGACATCAGTTGATCGGTGTCGACGGGTTTGGCAATGTAATCGGAGCAGCCTGCCTCGATGCATTTTTCCCGGTCTCCTTTCATCGCCTTAGCCGTCAGTGCGATGATGGGCAGTGACTTATACACTTGCATATCGCGTATTCTGCGTGTGGTTTCGTACCCGTCAATCTCCGGCATCATCACGTCCATAAGGACTATTTCGACGTCAGGATGTTCCTCTAGCTTAGCAATCGCCTCTTTGCCGTTTTCTGCATGCAAAACCATCATCTCTTGTTGTTCCAGAATGCTGGCTAGCGCAAAGATATTGCGTACATCATCGTCGACAATGAGGATCTTGCGGTTGGCGAGGACAGGATCGCGATTGTGTGCATCTTGCAGCATGCGCCGTTTCTGCTCGGGCAAGTTGGACTCGACCCGGTGCAGGAAGAGCGCCGTTTCATCGAGGAGCCGATCGGGTGAGCTGGCTTCCTTGACGATCACGGCTTCGGTCATCTTGCGCAGTTCCATTTCTTCCTTGCTGCTGAGATCCTTGCCGGTGTACACAACAATCGGCAGGTTGGCCAGGCGCAGGTCTTCTTGAATCTGCTTGATCAGATCGTAACCGCTCATGTCAGGCAGTCCCAGATCGATGACCATGCAATCGAAGTGCTGATCGCGCAGTAAGTCTAGCGCCTCGGCGCCGGTACCTACCGCGATGCTGTGCACATCGCCGTTGCCGATTAGCTCGATGATGCTGTTGCGTTGCACTTCATCATCTTCAACGATGAGCAGGTACTTCGCCGGTCGCTCAATGAAGGTCTTGATCGCGTTCAACGCTTCATTGATCGCCTCCTTTGTCACCGGTTTTTCCAGATACCCGATGGCGCCCTGGCGATAACCGCGCTGTCTTTGCACCACGGCTGAAATCACGTTGACCGGAATGTGTCTGGTTTTTGCGTCGTGCTTCAGGCGGTCGAGCACGGTCCATCCGTCCATATCGGGGAGCATGATATCGAGCGTCACCGCGTCGGGTTTGAACCGGCGAGCGAGGGCGATAGCGGCCTGCCCGTTGACGGCGACCAGTCCTTTGAAGCCGTTGTCGCGCGCTTCATCGAGCAGGAGCCGGGCGAAGTGCACGTCGTCTTCGACGATCAAGAGCACCCGATCGGATTCGGCGATCGAGCCGCGGTCGTCTGCCACGACGCTTTCGAGCAAGTAGGCGTTGTCGGAGACGTCCGCCAGTTCGCTACTCATGTTGCTGGCAGCTATGGCAGCGGCGCTGTCTCTGTGCATCGCGGTCACGTGCGCAGCGCGTTGCGCTCTGGGCACCTGTGGCGGTTGCACGTAGGTTCCCGGCAGGTACAAGGTGAAGGTGCTGCCCTCTCCGGGAATGCTGTCTACTTTGATTTCACCGCCAAGCAAGCTGGCGATTTCGCGGCTGATCGGCAAACCCAGACCGGTGCCGCCATATTTGCGGCTGGTCGAGCCATCGGCTTGCTGGAACGCCTCGAAAATGATCTTATGCTTGTCGGACGAGATGCCTATGCCCGTGTCTTTCACAGTAAACGCCAGAACGGTCGAGGCGTTGTTTAACGTCTGTCGTTCTGGATCCCAGCCGCTCTCGACCTTTTCGACTTTGAGAGTCACGGCTCCTTCTTCGGTGAATTTGAAGGCGTTGGACAGGAGATTCTTCAGCACTTGTTGCAAGCGTTTCGAATCGCTAAAGAGAGAACGCGGCAACTCGGGCGAGAAGTCGGCGATGAAGTCGAGCTTTTTCGTCTCGGCAATTTGCCGGAAGTTGCGCTCGATCGAATCGCGCAGGTCGCTGAAGGGCACTTCGCCGATGTCCAGAGTGATAGTTCCGGACTCGATCTTGGAGAGGTCGAGAATGTCGTTGATCAACTCCAACAGGTCAGAACCTGATGCGTGGATCGTGCGAGCAAACTCAGTTTGTTTGCCGGACAGATTGCCTTCCGGGTTGTCTGCCAGCAGCTTAGAGAGGATGAGCAAGCTGTTGAGCGGCGTGCGCAACTCGTGAGACATGTTGGCGAGGAACTCGGACTTGTACTTGGAAGTGAGTGCCAGCTGCTCGGCTTTTTCTTCCAGAGAAAGCCTGGCTTGCTCGATTTCGGTGTTCTTGCGTTCGACCTCCGCGTTTTGCGCAGCCAGCAAGCGAGCTTTTTCTTCCAGCTCTTCGTTTGTTTGTTGCAGTTCTTCTTGTTGTTGAGTGAGCAGATCTTCGGATGCTTGCAGAGTCTTGGCTTGTTGCTCCAGTCGTCTGTTCGTTTCCGTAAGCTCTTGCTGCTGTGCTTGCAGTTCTTGCGCCAGAGATTGGGACTGCTTGAGCAGGTTTTCCGTTCTCATGTTCGCTTCGATTGTGTTGAGCACGATACCGATCGACTCAGTCAATTGGTCGAGGAACGCTAAGTGGATCTCGCTGAAGTTGTGGAATGACGCCAGCTCGATCACGGCTCGCACTTCCCCTTCAAACAGTACCGGCAGCGAGACGATGTTCATCGGCGTCGCTTCGCCCAGGCCTGAGCTAATCTTGATGTAGTCGTCGGGCACCTCTGTCACGAGAATCCTCTGTTTCTCCAGAGCGCACTGACCGACAATGCCCTCACGCAGCCTGAACCTTTCGGAGAGCTTTTTCCGTTTCTGATAGGCGTAACTTCCCATCAGTTTCAATGTGACTTCGCCTTCATCGAGCTCGTTGATGTAGAAGACGCCGTGTTGCGCGCGCACCAGTGGCGCCACTTCCGAGAGGATGAGGTTAGCCACCGTGAGCAAGTCTCTTTGCCCTTGCAACATACTGGTGAATTTCGCCAGGTTGGTCTTGAGCCAGTCTTGCTCTGTGTTTTTCTGCGTCGTGTCTTTCAGGTTGCGGATCATCTCGTTGATGTTGTCTTTGAGAGCCGCCACCTCACCGCGGGCTTCCACTGCGATGGATCGGGTCAAGTCACCCTTGGTCACGGCTGTTGCCACTTCCGCGATAGCGCGCACCTGGGTGGTGAGGTTGGCTGCCAGACCGTTCACAGCGTCTGTCAGATCGCGCCATGTACCTGAGGCACCAGGCACTAGCGCCTGACCTCCGAGCACACCTTCGACGCCCACTTCCCTTGCCACTGTGGTCACCTGGTCGGCAAACGTCGCCAGGGTGTCGATCATTTCGTTAATCGTGTCGCACAGTGCGGCGATTTCGCCTTTGGCTTGCAGCACCAGTTTGCGCTTCAAGTTGCCGTTCGCCACGGCGGTCACAACGCCCGCGATACCGCGCACCTGCTCGGTCAGGTTGCCTGCCATGGAGTTGACGTTGTCCGTCAGATCTTTCCATGTGCCGCCAACCCCTGGCACGAGCGCCTGTCCGCCGAGCTTACCTTCGGTACCCACTTCACGGGCGACGCGCGTCACCTCAGACGCGAATGATGACAGCTGGTCCACCATTGTGTTGATCGTGTTTTTCAGCTCGAGAATTTCGCCTTTCACGTCCACCGTGATCTTTTTGGTCAGATCGCCGTTTGCCACGGCGGTCGTCACTTCCGCGATGTTTCTCACCTGGGCTGTCAGGTTTGACGCCATGGAATTGACGTTGTCCGTCAAGTCTTTCCACGTCCCGGACACACCTCTCACGATGGCTTGCCCGCCCAGTTTTCCTTCGGTTCCTACTTCACGGGCGACACGCGTCACCTCAGCCGCGAATGATGAAAGCTGGTCCACCATGATGTTCACAGTGTTCTTCAGCTCGAGAATTTCCCCTTTCACGTCCACCGTGATCTTCTTGGACAGATCGCCGTTTGCCACGGCTGTTGTCACTTCCGCGATGTTTCTCACCTGGTTTGTCAGGTTGGACGCCATGTAGTTGACGGAGTCCGTCAAGTCCTTCCAGGTTCCCGAAACCCCCTTCACGACCGCCTGTCCACCGAGCTTACCTTCCGTGCCCACCTCTCTCGCCACGCGCGTCACCTCAGACGCAAATGACGAAAGCTGGTCCACCATTGTGTTGATCGTGTTCTTCAGCTCGAGAATTTCCCCTTTCACGTCCACCGTGATCTTCTTGGACAGATCGCCGTTTGCCACGGCTGTTGTCACTTCCGCGATGTTTCTCACCTGACCAGTCAGGTTGGACGCCATGTAGTTCACAGAGTCCGTCAAGTCTTTCCAGGTTCCCGAAACGCCGCGCACGTCGGCTTGTCCGCCGAGCTTACCTTCGGTTCCGACCTCCCTGGCCACACGCGTCACCTCAGACGCGAATGATGACAGCTGGTCCACCATTGTGTTGATTGTGTTTTTCAGTTCGAGAATTTCGCCTTTGACGTCCACCGTGATCTTCTTGGACAGATCGCCTTTTGCCACGGCTGTTGTCACTTCCGCGATGTTTCTCACCTGGGCTGTCAGGTTGCCTGCCATCATGTTCACGTTATCCGTGAGACCCTTCCAGGCGCCCGTCACCCCCTGCACATCGGCTTGTCCGCCAAGTTTTCCTTCGGTTCCGACCTCGCGCGCCACGCGTGTCACTTCTGCCGCGAATGACGAAAGTTGGTCCACCATGATGTTCACGGTGTTCTTCAGCTCGAGAATTTCGCCTTTCACGTCCACCGTGATCTTCTTGGACAGATCGCCTTTTGCCACGGCTGTGGTCACTTCCGCGATGTTTCTTACCTGGGCTGTCAGGTTGGACGCCATGTAGTTCACAGAGTCCGTCAAGTCTTTCCACGTACCGGAAACACCCTTCACATCGGCTTGTCCGCCGAGCTTACCTTCCGTTCCGACCTCTCTTGCCACACGCGTCACCTCAGACGCAAATGACGAAAGCTGGTCCACCATCGTGTTGATCGTGTTTTTCAGCTCGAGAATTTCGCCTTTCACGTCCACCGTGATCTTCTTGGACAGATCGCCGTTTGCCACGGCTGTTGTCACTTCCGCGATGTTTCTCACCTGACCCGTCAGGTTGGAAGCCATGTAGTTGACGTTGTCGGTCAAGTCTTTCCACGTACCGGCGACGCCCTTCACGTCCGCCTGTCCACCGAGCTTACCTTCGGATCCCACTTCTCTTGCCACACGTGTCACCTCCGCCGCGAAGGATGACAGCTGGTCCACCATGATGTTGATCGTGTTCTTCAGTTCGAGAATTTCGCCTTTCACGTCCACCGTGATCTTTTTGGACAGATCGCCTTTCGCCACGGCTGTCGTCACTTCCGCGATGTTTCTCACCTGGGCTGTCAGGTTGGACGCCATGTAGTTAACGTTGTCGGTCAAGTCCTTCCACGTGCCGGCAACGCCCTTCACTTGCGCCTGCCCGCCGAGTTTTCCTTCGGTACCCACTTCTCTCGCCACGCGCGTCACTTCGGACGCGAATGATGACAGCTGGTCCACCATTGTGTTGATCGTCTTTTTCAGCTCGAGGATTTCGCCTTTGACGTCGACCGTGATCTTTCTGGACAGGTCGCCGTTTGCCACGGCTGTCGTCACGTCTGCGATGTTTCTCACCTGTGCTGTCAGGTTGGACGCCATCGAGTTCACATTATCAGTCAGATCCTTCCAGGTTCCCGAAACCCCCTTCACTTGCGCTTGCCCGCCCAATTTTCCTTCCGTTCCCACTTCTCTTGCCACGCGTGTCACTTCAGATGCGAATGAACCGAGCTGGTCCACCATGGTATTAATCGTGTTCTTCAACTCCAGAATTTCGCCGCGTACGTCCACCGTAATCTTCTTGGACAGGTCGCCTTTTGCCACAGCCGTAGTCACTTCCGCGATATTTCTCACCTGCGCTGTCAGGTTGGACGCCATCGAGTTGACGGAGTCCGTCAAGTCTTTCCATGTACCAGAGACGCCCTTCACCTGCGCCTGTCCGCCGAGTTTACCTTCGGTACCGACTTCCCTCGCCACGCGCGTCACTTCTGATGCGAATGAACTGAGCTGCTCCACCATTGTGTTAATCGTCTTAGCCGTGCGGAGGAACTCCCCTTTCAGCGGCGCGCCTTCGATGTCGAGGGACATCGCTTGCGACAGATCGCCTTTCGCCACAGCGCCGATAACGCGGGCGACTTCTGACGTCGGTCGCACCAGGTCGGCGACGAGCGCGTTGACGGAGTTAATGCACTCGTTCCAACCGCCCGTGGCTTCTCCCATCGAAGCCCGCTGGCTGATTTTTCCTTCCTTACCAACTACCGTGGCGATGCGATCGAGCTCATTGGTCAGGCGCTCCTGCAGCTCGATGGCGCTGTTAAATGCCAGCGCCAGCTCGCCGTTGATGCCGGTCTGATCGAGCGGCAGGCGGTAGCTGAATTCGCCGCGGGACATCATACGCAGCGCCTTTAACAGCGCTTTTACGTCGACGTTTTCCTGTTGTTGTTTGGCAGAGGTCTGGTTGGTAGCCATCTCAATTCTCCTTCGTTCCTGGCTCTTCTGGCACTTTGCTGTGTCTCAAAGCACCAGCCGTCTTCGCTCGCACGAAGCTAAAAGTTTGCAACCTGGCAGTGGTGGGTCACTTAAAGTCAGCAAACTCTGAAATTCATTATGTCACCATTAGTCTTCATTTTATGTACCCCATGGGCTACACATTGCCGAGGTTGAGCAAGAGGCAGCAATGGCGGCGAAACCCTTGGGGCACAAACGATTGGGGCTTTCGGGGAAACAGGCATGTCGCCGGTGGCAAGATTAAATTCGCAGGCGCGAAAAACTTTCTTTTTCCGCTGTGGAACTGACCGGTTCTTTGGCGGATAGCAAAGCCGGATGGCGAGGCACCGCATGCGGTATCACAACCGGCCCGACTGCACAGCATGCGGTATCACAGCCGGCCCCGACTGCACAGCGGCCGCCAGCTGGACAAGGTGCTGTCTTCGGCATCAGCTGCAATTGGTCAAGAGTCGTAAAACACCTCAGAAGAAACGCAATCGCTGGGCGCTCAATATGAAATTCTCGAACAAGTTGGAGAATGACCTCGGCTGCGATCCTGCGGCAGACCTCTTTGCTGGATGGCGGATTCTATTTTCCTGAAGGCTGATTGAGCCTTTGTGAATCAAAGCGGCTCCGCGCCCGCCATGAATCAAGCCATTGACCGAATGGTTAGTTGGTTGTAACTAATCTGGTCTAAATTTGCTAAACAACTTGCGAGCTGTCTGAATGCCAAGGCCATGTACCTGTCAGGAAACTGGTCAGCAATCGCTTGAGATCGAACGGGGAGTTGAACTCTGGGGATTAGAGTGCTCTACACTATAGATAACCCGAACAGGGTAAAGTTAGGGTTCTCGTTCACCGCCAATTGCTCTTGCAAACCGAGCTCAGAAGTATGGCTACCAACATTACCGGCTGGAAATTCAATACGACCGAGCGGAACGGTCCGCCCGAAGAGATGCGCCCTGATGAAGCGCAGCAGTGGTGCAACTTCACTCTGTTGATGCCGGGTTGGCTGCCATCGGACTGCCGTGTGGTGTTCTGGGGATCCCTGCGCAAAGAAGCTCCGCCTGGGCGCACCACGCTCGACAAGGGTCGCCCGAATTGGACGCAGGCGAACCCAAGTTCATTTTTATTTACCGGCCACGGCAACGGCAGGCATATTCGGATCAAGCAGTTTTTGTACGACTGGGCTCCGCCGGCGCTCGACCACCCAAGCCTGTGGGACAAGCCGGATCGGCCGTTCTCAGTCGACTCGAAACGGGTTGGTTGGATCGGAACGGACTATAAAGGGCGCCTCGCTGCATCAGCCATTCTCTGGGGCACCATGTGCGAAGCCAGCGTCGTGGAAGGAACCTTCAGCGATACAGAACTGACGCGGATCTTCCAGGAAATACATCCAGTCGACGAGGAAGCGAAAGACAAGATAATTACCACGCCGTTCGCATCCTTGTGCTACTGGGGGCGGTATCAGTGCTCGCTTGTCGGCGTGCCTTTCAGCATGTGGCGATATCGGCGCTCTGATCCTAATCTGCCGTATCGTTGGTTTCCCAAAGAAGCAGTCAGGCGTACGCTCGCCAGCCAGCTGCCAACCAAACCCGAAGGCTGGCAAATCGACAGCGTCTGCGTGCTCGGCGATCCCAATAGCCCGGACGAAATCGAGGGATTGTACGTGCTCGGCAACCGCGATCGCTATGTCTGGTGCCGCACCATTTACAACCCCGGAAAAGTAGGCATCACCATCCCGCCGCAACCCGACGTGCACTCGTGCAAGACGGAACTGCTGCGCGTAGGCGACATCAATATCCACCACGCCTGGATCGACGATCACTGCGGACCGCACGACGCCATCTGGCAAGCCGGAGACCGCATCCACATGATCCAGTGCAACTCCGCCGTCGGCTTCGACGTCGGCGCATTCATGAAGCTGGTGCTGAACATGATCGCCGCACCGGCGTAGGCAATGATTTCAAATTTTTGCCATTCGATGCTTGAAAATCGCTACTACTAGCGAGCAGCTATCGACTGCCAGACTAGTTTTTTGAATTCGTTCATCATCTTTGCCTGATCGGTGGATCGTGAGTTGAATGCCACCGCCCATGATGTGCCATCGAACTTGTGCACCACGAAGGCAACGGCGCCAGGCATGCCGCCGATTCTGGAGAACATTTGTCCCGAGGGAGATGAATAAACCTCCCAGCCGGAGGCGAAATAGCCTTGTTTATCGCGCCAGCAGGGCAGATCCGGTTTAGCAAACATCAGCTTACTGGTGTCGGCGGTCAGTGGTGTACCCGGAGTTTCGCCGGCGATGGCCGACGCAAAACGCACAAGATCCGGCGTCGACGCAATCCAGCCGGCAGCGGGTCCAATCAACTCCATGAGGAAAGAACCGCCGTATTCCCAGGGAACCAATTTTTTCGCACTGGATAACAAACTGTAGTACTCCGTGTCACCAGGTGCAGGATAATATCTGACTTCACCGACTGCTGGCGAAACAGTCTTGCCGAGCCGCATTCGCGTTATGCCCATTGGCATTAGAACTTTGTCTTTGATGTAGTCTTCGTAGGACATTTTGGAAGTGCGCTCTATCACCGCGCCGAGCAAGGCATAGCCGAAATTCGAGTAGCCATACTCTGTGCCAGGCTGAAAATCGAGCTTTGTCGTGCTCGCATAGGCGAGCACATCCGCAAGCTCCGGTGGAAACTTGCCACCACAGGCAATGGCAATGTCTCGCAACTTCGGTTCAAACAGCGGATCATCCTTAACCCAACCGCCGCTGCACTGAAGCAGCTCACGCACGGTAATGTCGTTTCTGCGTGGGTCCGGCTGCCTGCCAGGCGACTGCATGTTGTCCAAAACTTCGAAGACCTTACTGTCAAGACGCAATTTCGTGTCCTGACACATCTTAAGCACGCCCACTGCGGTCAAAGACTTCGAAATGCTCGCCACCCGAAACAGCGAATCAGGCTGGACCGGCACCTTATGTTCCGCATCAGCGTACCCAAACCCGCGCGAATAGATAATGCGCCCCTTCCTCGCAATCGTCAGCGACGCTCCAGGGATACTCCAGCGCTGCAGATGCTTGAGCACTGCGCTATCGAGCTTTGCGAAGCCAGCGACCGGCCTGCCCGTGATGGGAGCGCCCGTCGGCTCGCCGGCAGCCGCGGTCAACACACAGCCCTGCAATGCCAGGAGGCATGCGGCAAGGCATTTTGCAACAATCACACAGGAGTGCGGAGGGGGCAGCGGCGATTTTCGGTTGAGAAACATTTGGGTCTAAACGCTGCCTTTCAAAGTCTCGCAGTATGCAACATCAGTCGTTCAAATCCAACGGACTTTATATTGCTCAGATCCTGGCGGAAACCATCTTGACATTAACGGCTTAGTGCCGAGATTTCGATATTACGGCGCCTGCTACTACAGTAATAAAGTGCTAATTTCAAAGAATTCAGGAGGAGATACCCTTTTGTCTCGTGATGAGCCAACTTAGCAGTCTAAAATGCTGTTTAACAGCCTTTCGTACTTGATTTTCTTTCCAACGGTGTTTGTTGCTTATTGGGTAGCTCCACCCAAGCTCAAACGCATCATCTTGCTCATCGCTAGTTACGCGTTCTATGCAAGCTGGTGCCCGTCCTACGCTCTTTTGTTGTTGGGTCTTTCAGCAGTCAACTTCGGGTTTGGCATCGCCCTCTGCCGTTATCAGAACATTCGGAAGATCGTCCTTGGTCTTGGTGTAACTGCTAATTTGGCGTGCCTGTGTTTTTTCAAGTACACCACCTTTCTTTTGACGTCTTTTGATAGGTTCCTGCACGCTTTCGTGCCTCAGTACAAGGCGAACGGGAGCGATTTGGAGCGATTCAACGATTTCTGGTATTCGAATCTTTATCAATGCTTGGTTGAACCGTGGATTCAACAGTGTGGTACAGCAAACGTACAAAGGTAGAGCAAAGACCACAACTGAATGCTGCAATTCAGTAACAAGTCCGATTGACGGTGACAGCAAGAAGTGGGACTTCATCATTGCCACTGCGGCTGGCAGAGTCTCGGCTCTGAACAAGATCCAGCCAAGTAGGACGAAAAGAAATGTCAGACCAGCCGATGCGATTTTGCCGACAGATGTTGCGTGAAATCTTTGTAGAACAGGGGCTTTGCGAACCAACAAATCATATGCATGGCAGATGCTCAGGCCAATTCCGTGGAATCCGCCCCAGAACACGAAATGCCAGGCCGCCCCGTGCCAGAGCCCTCCAAGTAGCATTGTCACTACTAGATTTAGATTCTTGCGAGCGGGACCACAGCGAGAGCCGCCGAGTGGAATGTACAAGTAATCTCGCAACCACGTCGAGAGTGAAATGTGCCAGCGTCGCCAGAAGTCAGGCAGGTTCGATGCTAGATACGGTAAGTTGAAATTGTCCGGCAAGTCGAATCCGAGCAGCATTGCAGAGCCGCGGCCCATGTCTGTATAGCCGGAGAAATCGAAGTAAATCTGGAGCGCAAAGGCGATGCTGGCAATCCAAGCGTCTACGGTTCCGATGGAATGGTGGCAGTCGAAACCGGCAGCTGCCAATTTTGCAAGGTTGTCTGACAGCGCAATTTTCTTGAAGAGCCCCTGAAGCAGAAGAGAAACCCCTGCGTTGAACCGGATATCAGAGAAGCCTTTCGGTTCGGAAAGTTGTTGGACAAAGTTCTGATACCGTTTGATCGGTCCGGCAATCTGGGATGGAAAGAATGCCGCGAAAAGCCCGAACTCAATTG
>Ga0206819_10188_pt1 | contig 22277 bp, 20 predicted proteins | sample Alteio_BWOrgCont_87_FD_152855 | JGI IMG/M metagenome (GOLD analysis project Ga0206819, IMG submission 152855) | Enriched cells from forest soil in Barre Woods Harvard Forest LTER site, Petersham, Massachusetts, United States -... | ecosystem: Environmental > Terrestrial > Soil > Temperate forest >... | reverse complement strand
GAACAAGCGCTTGACTGGTTCCTCGCACTTCGACGCGTCGTAGGGATTGTCTCGTTGCTCGACCTTAGGAAGTACCAACGGAGTGAGGTCCCGCTAGACACGGCAGCTGAATTGGCTGCATACAGGCTTGCTCACTGCTCAGAAGACCTGTTCTACTGGCGGCACAAAGAACCGATGGCATTTGGAGGGTGGCATTTTTACAGCGACTATCACCCATTGGCAAGGCTAAGTGCAATTCGCGCAGGCAGAGTAGCTCGCGACCGCTCGGGCAACCCTCAGATCACCGACTTTTTTCTCGATGAAGCGAAGTACGCATTCTCTAGATCTGTAGAAATAGACGCGAAGCACTTTGTCCATCGATTCGATTTTCCTGCCGACGGTGGAATCAAGTTGGAAGCCTGGACACTACTGGGGGCAGTTTACGCTTCGCTCTACGATAGCTTCGGACAAAACAAGAACCGGTTCTGCGAGCACTGCGGCGCGCCACATGAACGCCGGATGGGTTCAAAGTTTTGCAGCGATTCCTGCAAGCAAAAGGAATACCGGAAGCGAAATCCAGGAAGGTGACATCGTGAATACTCTCCGCCGCCGGTCGCGTAGGCTTCGAACCACCACGTATGAGCGCTCGAGGTCCAACGTACCCAAAACACCAAAGCACTGACGCCGAGAAGAACGTGACGCATGCGTATTCCTGAGGCGGCGAGCCTAGCTCGAAGGGTCGCGAAGAATGGGCTTCCATCCCTCATTGCGAGTCGCCACGTTGGCTAGTGCTTGCTGCTGCGCGTCATCCGGGCAATGCGTCAGGCAATGCCTATCGCTGAACTCATGCGCGCTGGGTTCGTGAGCGAGGGATTGCCGCCGAGGTTCAAGGGCAGGACTGCCGGCACATTCCCGCTCTACAGCACTGATATCTCCAATACTGACAAAACAGATCCCGACGTAGCCCTTTATAGGATCGGAGAAAGACACAGGGCAGCACATCTGGTAGTCGACGAGGCGACGGTCATCCTTGAGATCCCCTTCACGGGCCGTCCAAGATAAGCCCACATCCTCGTCAGGCTCCGTAGGAATCTGTTCGTTCTTGGAACAGCGGAATGCCTTTGCGCGAATTATGCCGTTCTTATACTTCGATCCTTCCTCGTTCAGATTTCGGATAAAAACGAGTTGAGGATCAGTTATTGCTTCGCTAGCCAAACGAAGTGCTCCATAACAGGAATAAGGATTGTCTTTAGTTGCCCCCGAATCGTCATGGCACCGTCTATTCGATAGATCGTGGCGAGAACACCGTCCGCCGAGAGTACGTAGACGACCCGCCTTCCATTGGCATCGTGATGAAGAATCAGTTCCAATCCTGACTCGTCCATCCCTGCGACCATGGTTACGTGAGTGTTTCGGGCAACCGCCGCCGCCGCCTTTTGCACAAGAAGACGGCAAGCCTGGATTTGTTTCGGATCGGCCGACAGATATTCATCCGTCTTGAAGTCCCTTTCGAGCTCGCGCACGAGAAGGGCTGTCAACACCATGTCCTCCGGATCGCCCGACGTTTGGCGCTCATCGATGCTCCGCACGTCAATCATCTTAGTGATCCCTGCCACGTTCCTTGTGGCATCAATCTCGATTGTCATTCAAGAAACCCCCATTCCTTCTTTGCGTGTTTCGTTATGGACCCGACGAAATAACGTGTTAGTTCGGTGTGAACGATTTCTAATCCGCCCATCGGTGACTGACCGTTGAGGAGCATTCCTCCTGAATCTGAAATCGTATAACCCGCAGTCTGGGTTGCACCAATCTGGACAGATGCGTATTGTACGTGGAATCGAAGGTCGATGTTTTGCTCGGTTCTCCAACTGACATTTAGCTCATGGAACTGAGGAACATTGTGTAGGTGAGGCACCATTAGGGAGTTTCCATAGTACCGTTCGACAACATCCGCCGCTTGGCCCAGCGGAGCGGGCAGCAACTTGGCATATGTCATATTGACGGACTTCACCGGGACCGATTCCATCCCGGTCGCCATTCTTATTTCTGCAAGTAGAGTCGACATTTGCCTGAATAGCGATTGATGTAACGGATATTGCAGTGGAGTAGAAGCGATCGACCAAAAAATTCCGACAAGATCGGGCTGGACGTGGAGGATAAGCCCTTCAGGGCCGCCGACGAACCTAACGGCACCCACCTGGCCGATATTGGTAGGAAGGAACATCGTCGAGCCCGGAGGCAGGACAAATGGTGCATCCTCTACCGCTGGATGCACTCCTCGCAACAGATCTCGTAGCTCGCCAATGAATGGCAGACCAAACGGAAGTGTTTCCTCAAGTGTAAAGCGTACGGAAACCTCAACGAGCGGCAAATTTGTGAATCCCACGTATGTCTCTAATTCTCCTTATGTTCATGGCGATACCAAAGGTTCCCGCGCCCATCCCATGCCAGGGCCAATCGAGACTTCCGCCACCTGACAATGGCCAATTCCGCACCCGGCTATTCGTTTTGCAACTTGCTTTGCGTATTGTAGCGGTTGGGTATGATTTTTGGCAGCAATGTTCATGATACGAGCCTAGCGCAAGCAGACCGGGAATAAACAGCGTGCGTTGAACGTCCGCCTGAGCCGCATGATTGCCAGATGGAGACGGCAACGGGTCTCTTTGGCCACGACCGAAAGCACAAAGCGCCTTCGTGGCGCAAAATTAATACGCTGACGGGAGAAGCAGTAGGACTCGAGAAAAGTGCGCCTGAGAGACCAGGTCCAAAGGTGCTTGCTACGCCGCATCCTGCCATTCCTGGCACAGAATCTCCGCCTGCTCCAGGATCGTTTCCGTCGCCTTAGCCCGCTTATCCGGCGGGTAGCCGTGCTTGTTGAGAATTCGTTTGACGATCACCCGCATGTTCGCCCTGACGTTCTCGCGGACGCTCCAGTCGATCGTCACGTTGTTCTTGACTGCCTTCACCAACTCCTGTACGATAAGCTTCAGCTTGTCGTCACCCAACACTTGGACAGCGGAATCGTTTGTCTCCAGCGCGTCGTAAAACGCCACTTCGTCCGAAGTCAAACCCAACTCTTCCCCACGCTTATCGGCTTCCCGAATGTTCTTCGCAAGTTCGATCAACTCCTCAATGATCAGCGCCGTCTCGATCGCGCGGTTCTGGTATTTCCGGATCGACTTTTCCAGCAACTCGGCAAACGAGCGGGCTTGAACGACATTCGTCTTGCCTCTGGATTTGATCTCGCCTTCCAACAGCTTCCGAAGCATCTCGACCGCCAGATTCTTCTGCGGCACCCTTGAGATCTCGTCGAGGAACTGCTCGGACAGAATCGAGATATCCGGCCGCTTCAGGCCCGCCGCCGAGAAGATGTCCACGACCTCGTCCGACGACACTGCGCGAGACACGATCTGCCTGATGGCGTGGTCGATGTCGCTTTGCGTCTTGGATCCGTTGCTGTCTATGAATTGGATCAGGCAGCTAGCTAGTTAGCGCTTAACGAAGGCTCCGAATGATGTTTGCTGGCCTGATTCGTCCCAGAACGCGACTAAGGCGCAATCTCCCTAGCCAATCGCAGTAAAATTTGCCCAACATGCGAAAGCCGCCAAGCGATCGATACATTCGATTCTACGGCCCAATTCTAGATGCTCTTCGCGACTTAGGCGGATCGGCTTCGCCAAAAGAGGTCAAGGCAGCGGTGCTTGACCGTATGGATATCCCGGAAGTTGAGCGCGCACGGATCCTTAAATCCGGTCAGAACGCCGTGGAGAATGAGATCGCCTGGGCCAGAGACTATCTTCGCCGGCTAGGATTCATCGACGGTTCGGTTCAGGGCGTTTGGCGACTGACTCCTGATGGCGCTTCCACCCACATTTCGCTCGATGAAGCACGGCAACTGAGGACTGGGGTTTACCAGGCGATACGCCAGAAAGTGCAATCGGAGGCGTCGACCGACATCTTGCCTGCCGCTACTTCTGACTCGGCGCCAGAAGAGCCGGAAGCATTTGAATCTGACGGCGCCCTTCTGCGAGAAATCTATTCCCTAACGCCTACAGGGTTCGAGAAGATGTGCAAGCGCGTTCTCCGGGAAGCTGGATTCTCGGAGGTCGACGTAACAAGAGGTGGTCCTGACGGAGGGATTGATGGTCGCGGTATTCTCCAGCTTAATGAACTCGTGAGCTTCCGTGTCATGTTTCAGTGCAAGCGCTATAAGGGTTCAGTAGGTGTGGACGCGATCCGAAATTTCCAGGCCGCACTCCAAGGTCGAGCGGATAAGGGCATCATCCTCACGACCGGGACCTTTACCCGTGATGCCGAGAGGGAAGCGTCGCGCGAGGGCGGAATGCCAGTCGAGTTGGTTGACGGAGAGCGACTGGTTGCTCTCATGCAACGCCTTCAACTGGGCGTAAGGCCGCGAACAGTGTACGATGTGGACCCAAAGTTTTTCGAGGAGTTCGGCTGATCGCGCGTGCAGCCATCATCAGCTTTATTATCTGTAATCGTATGAGATTTCGACGATGGCCTCCTCGATAACCCCGTTGAGTCGCACACGCACCGCCGAAAATCAGACATCGAGTCTCACCGCGGCAGCCGGGCAAGCGCTTTTACAGCAAATCCTCTTCAACTGCGCGTCATGGTGCCCCCGGGTGCAGGACCTGCGCCGCATTGGGATCAAGTTCCTTTCACGATGTGCTTGTACTCCGCTGCGTCCATATTCGACCGAAGCGCATCCGCCGCCGCCCAAAGCTTCTTCTCAAGATCTGCAACGCCAATGTCAACCATCGTTACGAGGATAGCCGATCAGGACTTCGCGGCAATTGACATGTTCAGCCCACAGTCCTCGCACATGCATCGCTTGCGGGGGTTTTTACAATCCAGCAGCCTAGTGGGTAATTTTGAATTGCTGTTCCAACCAGAACTCGATTTGCGATAGGTTTTTGGTGCCGCCTTGGATCAATCCGGCAACATGTAGCAGTTCAACCTTGGAGACTTTGCTGCTTGTCTCGGTTTCAGCAAAATCCAGGACGGCGAGGAAAGCTCTGGGCTGGTTGTTCCAGGAACCATCTTCCGCAAAGCAGCAATGCTTGACCGCTGCGGCCGCCAGCTTCACTATTTCTTGGGTATCCGGCAAATGGAGTCGGTGGAACTCTTTGAACCCGATCTGATGCAGCTCCCTCGGGTCGAATGCCGCTTCAAAACTCTGAACGAGCCGTTGTCTGGGCGAACTCACGCAGGCTGTTCCAACCTGTCGACAGAACTGCTGAACGCCTCCATCACGTCGGCGGACCTCTCGTCGATCCGATCCTTAAGCCGCTTGACCTCTTCTCTGGTCATCAGGTCAAGGTGAATCGACTGCTCCTGGCCACTCGAAGAATCATACCAACTCGGCCCATGAGATGCATGGCTCAATGCATCGTTATTGGCAAAGGAATTGGCCCAGTTCAAGCCCTCGCGGATCGCCCTGTCGGCTGGATTCGCACCAAGCCTAACTGGGACTACCGCTCTGAAGCCGTATTCAGACCGAAGGGTTCCATTCCCCTGCCAAAATTCGATTTTTTTCTCGGCTCTTAATTCGTCAAGCAACTCGAGAACCTTATCGATACCAGGGCCGTGCGGCATGTTCACGATTGGGTATCCCGTCAATTCGAGATCGGTGTTCTTGAAGTAGATAAGGTGAGCCTTATAAAAGGCCTTGTAGAGCACCATCATCCCGTGGAGTTCTCCCCCGGCCGCGGCTATGATCTTGCATATCACCGCCTTGGCTTCTTCCGTCGGTATCCTCTCCACTGCAATCATTGCTCCCATTATAGTAGACGCTCTGCAAGTCATTTCCGTAGTCGTTTACGAAAGCAAACCTTCCAACCGTCAATATAGTAGACAAATATCTCCTACTCTGTCAAGATGCCTGAAGAAATGCTAGGGCCTGCTAATGCCTCGCTAACTGTCGGCGAATTCGACAATAGCTTCTTAGTTAACGCCGTTCAATCGCACGCGGACCGACGGGAAGCGCTCGAAAAGCCACCGATTAAATCGTGACTCTGCTTGAAACATATTCCAACCACTTTACGTTTCGTAAAGTGACGATATTCTATAGATACATGAGAGTTGTCGTGAACAGCTTCCTTCGAGAGTCGGAACACATTCCGAATACGACCGAATCGACGTCAGGGCAATTTAGGAGAAATCATGCAAACCACCACAGTCCCGGTGATCAGATCGGATACCGACTTCAAAGAGGCATGCGACCGCCTCGCGAAAATCGCATTCGCCCCATCAAGCTCCCCGGAATACGACGAAGCGAGCGTTTTGTGGCTGATCCTCGAAGATTACGAGCGGAAGCACCACGGCCCTCCCCTCGGCGCCCCGCCGGTCGAGATTGTTCGCTGGATCATGGAAAAGAACGGCCTCAACCAAACAGACCTAATCCCAATCTTTGGATCCGCTGCTGCCGTGTCGAATTTTTTGGCTGGCCGGAGGAAATTGAGCAAAGCCCAAATAAAAGGCATTACGGAAAAGTTTAAGGTCTCTGCTTTTGACCTCCTTGACTGATGATTAGGTTCGTTGTCAGAGACGCGCCATACAGCCAACTTTCTAAGAGGGGCGTCGCCAGGATTTCTCCGAGAACCGCCGTTCGGTAATCGAGTTTGGTACGGATAAGCGCCAGCAATGGCCCTCGGTTAGATCAAAAACGTGGTGGAAATGGAATCATCCAACCTCGCTTACTTCTACTCGCGCTGAAACCAAGCATCCAGTTGCCGTGCCAACTCCGCCTGCGGCACGGAGGACATATCGACGGCAAGCCTGAACAATGGGTGCCGCTGAATGTGGCGGCTTAGGTTCTGACTAATCCGATAGGCTGCCGTCTTCTCGATCGGAAAGCCAAGCGGCCAAACCCAATAGCCGTCTCCGCTTACGCTCGACTCCTGCTCATTGGGTGGAAGCAACGTTGTTGGCAATTCCGATCCGATTTGCCATGGGACAATCGCGAAACCCCGGTCTTGAGGACGGTCCTGCACCATCGGCCTCTGCTGAATGCAGACCGCCCCGGGAACCCGACTTACCAATTCGGCGACTGCCGAGCGATTAGCCTCGGATCTAAGTGCCAGCCATTGCTTGTCAAACCCATTCGACTCCTCTATCGCGTCGGTCATCCGCGCCGGCATAAGGCTCGGGTCGCCAAACATGGGAAGGCTGAGATCAAGGTGGCCGAACCTAAGCCGCCTGTCGACGAAATCGACAGGGTCCACGCCGTGTGCAGCCAAGAATCGACTGCGCAACGCCCGTGTGTAGCCGAGATCGCCGGCAAACATAAGTTCCTCGGGGGCGTACATTTCGTCGCTAACCGTCGGCTCATAGCCGGGCGGCTCCGTTTGAAGTAGAACCGTGCCGGCCAATCCTGGGGTCCCAGCAAGATCCATAAGCCCCTTCCAGATCGCCTGACGGACAGGATCGCCCGGCCCCATCGAATCGCCGACCTCACTCGGAGACCTGCCCGTGTTCGACTGGGCGGTTTGCCAGTATTGGGTCTGCTCCTGAAGATGGGTCGCCTGCGACGCCGTGTTGCCAAGGAGGGTTACATCTGGGTCTGCCGATGCAATGCCCTTCGGCAATTCCCACGGCTTCACGACGAGGCGCACCGAGGTATGGCCCCGGCTCGCGGAATCGATCAGAGCGGCAAGGCACTTTGAATCCCAAGTTTGAAGCCAAATCTCCTCAAAGCCGTGGGTCTGCGCCAAGGCGGGAAGCCCGGCCGCTACACTTGGCTCGTCGGTCTTGAATACGAGTGCAGTTCCGGCGCCCGATCGAATCGGTATGGGCTTTACTGGGCCAATGGCTGGCGGGCCAGGCGTTCCCGCGTTCCGAGGCAGCAGCGAATTGAGTTGCCCGATGTCGGCTCCCTCCGGCAAAAGGCTCCGACCGTCGGGCAGTACAAAGTTCCAGGAAACCGATTCCGTAGGTTCGACAATGTCGGTTCGTATATTCATCCCCTCCTGTGAAAGGCGCGTCTGTCCCTTTGTAAGAACTTGCTGCCACTGCGAAGGCAGTTCACTGGCCGGCATCGTAGTTCCGCGGGCAGAATTTCGGTCGGTCTCCATGAACTGGGCCATCGCGTCGTTCAAGGGCAGGAGCTCTTCCTTGAATGCAATATTGCGCGCGCCCCCATTGGCTCGTATCGCCTGCCCCCATTCCCGTTTTCGTTGCAGGTTTCCCATTTCGACATCCCATTTCCAAAACGCCAGCCTCAGCCGCTTCGTCCCGATACCTTCGAGGTCCGACGTGAGGATCGTGATGTCGCCAACTTTGCGGTAAGAGCCCGTGACGCAGAGCGCCAATGCTTGAAGAACGTCTCCGGCCCGAGCAGATTGACCGACGGTTTCGACCGTAAGGCTCCCAATTCTGACGTCGGCCATCAACCTCAAGCCGCTTGCAGCCGAGGCCAACCGGCAGATTTCATCGATCGTCATTTTTGGAGCGAGGGAAATCGGCCTATTTAGCGACTTCAGCTTGGTGTCGAGATTCGAAGGCTTGAGGCGATTGTCGACGACTTTGCGAATTTGAACCCCAAACAAAGTCGTCCTATCCTCCATGGCTACGTCTTTGCGCAACAGGGCCGGTCCACCTGGCTTTTGCCAGTCCGCCGGCTGAGGCGCGACGTTTGTCCTTGCCCCATCCGTCGTCCTGACACCGAGACCGACGTGCTTGGAAAAACACAATCGGACCCCCGCTTCCTCGTCCGAAGTCAAAGTGACCGTTTGCGGTTGATCGCCCGGAGGATGAACCAAGCCGCCGCGATCGCCCCACACATAGTTTTCGTAGCTGAAAGTGGAGGGCAATATCGATTTGTATACCGCTCGTTGGTCTTGGCGTAGGTCGGTAAGGCCTATTCCGACCGAGCACGCCGTCTTCCACTGTCCGGCGTCGAGAAGCGACATCAGGTACACAATCTTGTCGAGACGTGGGAGGCCTTCATAGAGGTTGGGCAGTTCCTTGAGCTCATCGTCGATCAGCACCATCTCGGATGGGGCGATTGCCGTTAAGCTGCCGACGCGGAACTCCTTTCTACCAAATGCGATGAGCCCTCCAGAACCCGTTTTAGCCGTGACCTCATTCGGGGTTAACACGATCAGCGGCCCCTTTTTTTGCACATCCCACGGATGAGCCGCCAAATAGCCCGCCAGGTTCGGAATCGCCGGGGATGTAATTTGCTGGCCAATCATCGCCGATGAAAATGCCAGGAAAACCCCTAACTCCAACTTGCCACCAGGTCCATCAGAAAAAGTCCCGCCGAATGAGCGACAAGGGCGCCCGCGATTCCCACGACCGAAACCAGCCCGATCCCCAGGAACACCGATCGAGTAAGCCGTGCGTTCCTGCCCACCCGGGCAACGATGGGGATACTGATGAGGGTGCTCGCCACCGCCGCCAATACCGACCCAATTCCACCTGCCTCGAACGGCAACTTCCCTTGTGCCGAAAGCGTGCCCGCTGCCGCCACCGACGAGGCACTTGAGAACATCCCGCCAATCGAGTTAACGATGTAAAAACCCGCACTCCCAAGACTCCGCTGAGAAAGCGTACCGATGACGCTGATCGCCAAGAAAATCCCCCCGAACTTGAGAGCATGCGGCAGCGAGAACGGAAGCTCAAGCTTTACCACCGGCGGATTGTTGGCATCGATCGCTTTTCCCTTGAGAACCAATGCGAAAACCACGCAGACGATCAGCATGAGACCCATCGGCACCGCGGCAAAGTAAAGGGTCGCCGGCGCTAGCACCGCCAGGATCAGGGCGTTTCGCAATAGCATCGCCGCTGTGGCATACATCGTGCCCTTGAACGCCACCCCCTCCAAAGCATCGTCCTCCTTGGCCAGCGTCGCGAGTTCGATAATCGCAACGATGCTGTTGACGAGGCCCCCGAAGAATCCCGCTGCCTCGAACCCTTTCGAACCGTAGACCTTATGCAACACGTAGTTGCAGAAACCGATCGCGGCGACGAGGATAACGGTTGTCAGTGCTGCTCGAGGGGAAACCAGACCCCATTGATCGATGGCATTGGCTGGCAGGACCGGATAAATCACGAACGCCAAGATCGCAAGCAGGATCGCCGATCGCAACTCGGCCTCAGTGATTCCAACGCTGAAGCCTGACAATGGCTGCTTCCACGCAAGCAAGGCCAGGCAGGTCAAGCCAAGGGCAACGGCGGGCATCGTATGGCCCCTTCCGCAAAGAACCCCGACGAAGCCGATAACCAGCAGCGCGGCAGAGGTAGTGATCTCGGTGCTCGGTACTTCCTTTCGCAGCGTTTGAACATTAATGAACACCATGAAAGGCACGATGAGGACGAGGCTCGTGATCGCGTAAGCGTCGCCTAAAAGCCCTCCCGCGCATCCGGTCGCCGCGACGAAGGCAAAACTCCGAACCCCCGCTTCCTTCCCCCTGCGCTCGCGTTCCAGCCCCACAAGCAAGCCAAGCCCAAGGGCAAGCGCCAGCCTAAGAAGCGTCGAAGAATAGTTCCAATCGCCGTTTTCAAGAAAGATATTGGTGTTCAATTCAGGTCTTCCGCAGCCCCCGTCCACGCGCCCTCAATCCAAAATAGATCACATTTCCAATCACGATCAGCACGATTATCAGCGTAGTCGGAATCGTTGCCTGCCTTGTGAAGTAGACGTCGTCGGTACCGATTCGTGGTGACGAGGTGTCGATGAAGCTTGTCAGCCAAGGTGACCTGTCCAGGGCTACCCCTGGCATGGAAAACTGAAGCGTCGCGATCTCATCCTCACTCATCTTGACGGAAACCTCCCTCTTCGCCACCCATTGCGATCCAGCCATTTGGGCTTCGACCGGAGCGTCCGCCAAGAAGAAAACCCTCAAGGATCGTCCAAGCCGCGCATCCGATTCCGCCGGAGGTTCGCGGTACGGATAGAAAGGCACATCCGCGTGAAATGTCATCTGCACTGGATTCAGATCGGCTGCTCCGCCGTTAGCAATGACACGAAATGCGGTGAGTACCCAGTGCTTCTGTTCGTAAGGCGCCAGCCATTTCGATGTAGCGCCGGTTTTCGGGAATCCATGCGATTTCAGCCACCCATCGACCGCGCTCGGGTTGGCAAGCGAAAGCACGGTTGCCTCGTATCCGCCGACATCGGTTACGCTCAGCACCGGACTATCCGGTTTGGTATCGGCCGCCGCCATCGCATTAGCCCCTGCGTGAGGAGCGTCAATATGGTTTTCGACGATCTTCTTCAGGTCGCCAAACGCCTCTTGGTTTGCTTTGGCCAAAGTAGGTTGGCTGGGCGTCGGCACAAGAAAGCCCAAGTCTTTCGCATCCGTTTCAAAGTTGGCGAGCCGGGTAAATCGCTCGATATGAGCCTTGGCATCCCAAACAATGATCGCCGTCTCCGAGGTAACCGTAACTCGCTTGCCTCCCTCCCCGATCTCGTCGCAAGGAACGCCGACGATCGGAAGCAATAGAAGCACACCTGAAACCCATTCCCTCAATCGCGCCATCACCCCATTGTATGCCACAACGAAGGGAGCGCGGACGCCCAGCCCGCATCAGGTACGCGGACGCCCAGTCCGCCGCCTTAAAGCATCCCAAAGCGGGCTAAGTGTCCGCGAACCAAATGCGGACTGGGTGTCCGCGCTCCCGTAATTACTGAATCCAGGATTTCGGGCAGCCGTTCACGCAAAGGATATCGAACGGCCGTTGATCAATAAGCTTGCGCTCTATCCGGCTAGTATCGACGCATCCGAACGCCTTCGAATCCTGTGAAACCATCTGGTTGTCTCCAAGGACGTACGCCCGGCCGGGTGGCACGATGAAGTTCCGGACCTTCATGTTTCGAGTCGATTTTTCGTCCGCCGCGTGCAGGTAGATCATATCGAGCCACTCGGTACCCACTTTGACTTGGGTGATTGTATCGCCAGGCAGGAATGCGATCCTCTTGACGATTGGGCCACCGTCCATATTGATCACAACGACCATCCCGTGCTGCAAAGCATCTTCCTGAACCGGCTCAGTCAGCGCAACCGAACCGCCGCGATAAGTCGGTTCCATGGATGAACCCACGAACACCATCGTGCGATACGGCTGAATGTAAAGCGTGCTTAGCGCTGCGCACGTAACACCGGCTCGCAATAGGGTTGGGAGAACTGAATGAAATCCGATCAATTGAATCACCTGCAAAGCAGCAAACGGGAACTTTTTACGCCGCCTAACAGGAGTTGGCTTGCTTTTTCGCTAAATTGATCCAATATTCATGAAAATGCTCCCAAAGGCCCACCCTGGACGCTGAAATTCTCGATCGGAGTCGCCTAATTGCTCCAGGAAGCCGGGCAGCCGTGCACACAGAGAATATCGAATGGCCGCTGATCGACCGGCATCTGTGTAATTCGACTCATGTCGACGCAGCCGAAATCCTTCGAGTCTAGCGACACCGGCTGGTTGTCTCCCAAAACGAACACTTTTCCGGGAGGAATGATAATCCGCCGGAATCGCACTTTCCCTCTCGATTTTGTATTGTCGGGATGCATGTAAATCAAATCCATGCGGGCGCGACCGGCTTCTGCCTGAAGGAAACCGTCTCCTGGCAAGAATGCGATTCGCTTCACGATCGGGCCGCTGTCCATATTAATGATCACAACCATTCCCCGAACGAGCTCCTCGGGACGGACGGGCTTTGTGAGCAGAACAGAAAAACTTTGATAAGTCGGTTCCATCGAGGGTCCGACGAACACCATTGCCCGATACGGCTGAATGTAAAGTGCGCTAATCGCTGCGCAGATCAAACCTGTTTTCAATGCGGGAATAACTAGGCTGTGGAGACCAGACATGTAAACTTCCTCTCAAGCACTTAACTAAAAAATCCATATTTAGTTAAATAGAACCTCGACAAGGCAGAGAGGTTGAATGAGGAAGCTGAGAACGTACAATGTTCCTTCGACCGAATTGCAAGACAGCCGATTGCGTTAAGAAACAGCGGTTTGGTCTTTTCGAAACCCACAGTTGGGTGAATAATGAATTCGACATCTTAAGGGACCCGATGAAGACTGAACGAACATCACTTGAATTAAACCGAAAGCGAATGAGATTGGCTGAATGCTCCTTGCCCGCTGCGATAACGGTTGGCTGCCTTTGGCTTGCCGGCTGCGGCGGAGGAAGTGGCGGCAGCGGCGGCGGCTTTTCGGCCCAATACAAGGCTTCCGTAATCCGGCTGCACTCCGTCAATATTGGCCTCCTGATGTACTCCAACGACTTCGACGACGTGCTTCCGCTGGCCGGAAAGTGGGTGGACGGCACCCTTCCGTATACGAAAGATGACACGATATACCGTTCCCCGGCGGTGGCCACCCGCGGATACGGATATGCTCTGAACTCATCCATTCCGGGGCAGACTTTGCCTTTGTTCAACTCGCCGGAAACCATTGTTTCCGTTTTCGACTCGACCGATTTGGCGAGAAACGCAACCGATCCGACTACAACTGAGCCATCGCCACCCCGATACAGCGGCCACAACACGATCGGCTACCTAGACGGCCACGTCAAAGACTACGACGCAGTCACCGACGTATCCCTGTACGCCCAATCGCAAAGCCGTCTCAAGCAGGTCGACCTCGGCATGCTCGTCTACGCCAATGATTACGATGGGGTGCTACCTTTGGCTAACCAGTGGATGGACGAAATGGATCCGTACATCAAAAGGGACGACGCCATTTACCGTTCGCCGGCGGTTCAGCTAAAGAACCCGACCGCTTACGGATATGCCTTTAACCAGGTCGTCGCCGGCCAGCAAGCGACAGAACTTGCGTCACCTGCCACGACGATATCGTTCTTCGACTCGACGGTTCTCACCCGGAACGCGACTGCCGCGACGACAACCCAACCCAGCCCTCCGCGCTACGGAACGAAAAACACCATCGCCTACACAGACGGCCACGTTCAGCCGTAGCCCTATGTAGGGGCGAGGCGTGCCTCGCTATTGCTGCTAAGAGATCGACAGCACCGCGGTTTGGCTCGTCGATCCGATAGCCGCCTTGATCGTCGCCGTGTTCTTCGCACTCGCTTTCGTCGTTCGGATGATGAATACGGCAGACGTCTTTCCTGCGATAATCGTCACCGTCTTAGGAACGGAAGCGGACGAAAGACTGCTCGAAAGCGTGACGATCAATCCTCCGGGAGGGGCGACCGAGCTGATCGAAACCGTACCCGTGCTCGTCTTCAGCGCCGCAATCGATGTGGGGTTAAGAGTCACCGACATCAGTTTAGGCGCCGTTATTATGAGTGAGGCCGTCTTGGAAACTGCTCCCGTTTTGCCCGTCAATGTCACTGCAGTTTGTGTCTTGACGCCAGAAGTCTTTACCGTAAACGTCGCCGTTGTCTGACCCTTCTTCACGATGACTTCGGCCGGGACCGTAGCAGAAATCGAGCTGCTCTTAAGGCTGACCACAAGACCCGTGCTTGGCGCCGCGCTGCTGATAGTCAGCGTCCCCGCCAAGGCTGCTCCACCCGCAGTTGTGGCCGGTGTCACCGTGATCGACTGAACAGTCGGCGGCGTTACCGTCAGCGATGCCGACTTCAATAGCGTCCCAACTTTGGCTGAAATCGTAACGATTCTCTGAACCGAAACACCGACCGTGCCAATCTCGAAGCTGACTAGTTTCTGATTGGCGCTTATGGTCACCGTCTTCGGAACCGTCGCAGTGAGGGTGCTGCTGCTTGTCAGCGTCGCTGTCACCCCGCTTGGGCCCGCCGCGCCAGTCAAGTTCACCGAACCGGAAGTTGAGTTCCCTCCTACAACCGTGGCTGGACTTAGCGTCACCGATGTGAACGTCGCCGGTGTAATCGTCAATGTCGCCGTTTGCGCCTTTCCGTTCAGGCTCGCCGAAATCGTCGATGTTGCTTCCTTATCGACGCCGTTGGTCGAGACTGTGAATGTTGCGCTGCTCTTTCCGGCTGCGACCATAACCGACGCCGGCACTACCGAAGTGCCGTTGCTCGACGACAAGGTCACCGCTAACCCGCCCGGACCTACCGGCCCGCTCAGCGTCACCGTGCCGGTGGAATTATTGCCTCCGACGACCGAGGTCGGGCTAACCGTTACGGTTTGCAGGCTTGGCGGCAAAACGGTGAGAGTTCCGGACGTGGCCGCTCCTCCCGTTCCCGCCGTGATCGTTACCGCCGTTGACGCGCTAACGGCGGAAGAGGTTGCCGTAAATGTCGCCGTAGAGGCTCCCGAGGCAAAAGCCACGCTCGAAGGAACGCTTACAGAGGCGCTCTGCGATGCGAGAGATAGACTCACCCCTCCCGAGGGTGCGGGATTCAATAGGGTGACAGTCCCTGTTGAGGAACTGCCTCCCTGCACCGAGGTTGGGCTGAACGTCACCGACTTGGCCAAAACCAAATTCAAGTAAGGATTTTGCACGACAACGATCGATCCATTGCTGCTCGCAAGCCCGATCAACTTGCTGTCGCTTGTCGTCGCCAGAGAAGATATTCCGCCCACCCCAAAGTAGGCCAGGGTGCCAAAACTTGCCATTCCGAGAGGTTGAAGGCCGGTATTTGAGCCTGCGAATAGCACGTTTCCATCCGCCGAAAACGCCAACGAGCTTACGTTTCCGTTTTGCGGCAACAAGCCGGGAGTCGCAATCACGGCATTAGTAGCCGTATTCCAAATCTCCAGCAAGCCGGCAGTCTGGCTAAATCCGCCCGCCGCCAAGGTTACGTTGTCGCGATAGAAAGCGACGGAGGAAACTCCCGCCGAAGCGGTCTTGAGACTGGCGATAAGCGAGCCCGATGAAATGCTCCAAGTCTCCAAGACTCCGCCCGATGCTCCAGATCCCCCATCCGCCAATCTCTTGCCGTCGGCCGACAGCGCAACCGAATTGACTCCGAACGACGCCGAGGTGTTTAGCGACGCGGTGCGAGTTGCCGATGCTACGTCCCAAAGCTCTAACACCCCGCTTGCATCGCTGCTGCCGCCGACCGCAAGCGTCTTGCCGTCTGCCGAGAACGCCACCGAACTGACCACCGCATTGGCGCCTGTCGTCAGGGTTGACAGCAAAGTCCCCGTCGTACTCCAAATTTCCGCGACCCCAATGCTGCCGACAGAGTTCGAGAAGTATCCGCCGACTGCCAGCTTGGTCCCATCCGGCGAGAATGCAACTGCATCGACAGAACCCGTAGCGGCAGTAGCCAAAGTCGAAATCTTGGTTCCCGCTTCAGCATTCCAAAGTTCGAGGACCCCCGCAAAATTTCCGTTGATGTAGCTGTATCCACCCACCGCAAGCTTCGTCCGGTCTTGTGAAAACGCCACCGTGTCGATTCCGAAAGTCGATGGGGTCACAACCGACTTCAGCAGCCCCGAAGTGGCAACGTTCCATGTCTCTAAAACACCCCCGCCGAGAGTGGATCCCCCGTCCGCGACCGTACTCCCGTTCGGCGAAAACGCGACCGCAAAAACGCCGTCGCCCGCGGTTGTCGCCAGCGTAGCCGTCAACTTGCCGGTCGAAGTGCTCCAAAGCTCTAGAACCCCTCCAGGGGCTATAGAACTGCTGAGGCCTCCGTCTAACAACGTTTTTCCGTCCGCGGAAAAAGCAACCGAACTGACGCCGGTATCGGCAGAAGTCGGCAAAGACGCGATCAGGCTCCCGGTTGAAGCATTCCAAAGTTCCACAATCCCCGCGTTGGCATCATTCTCGTACCCAAGTCCGCCCACCGCGACCATACTTGCGTCAGGCGAAAATTCCACCGCATTGACGTTATAGGATGCGGAGGTGTTGAACGACTTTAATCGAGTCCCTGACGAAACAGTCCAAGTCTCGACAATTCCAGTCGACGAATTGAAACCCCCGTCCACAAGCTTCGTTCCATCGGCAGAGAAACCAACTGAACTGACGCTATACGTACCATCCGTAGGGAGTGTTTTGAGCAGAGTCCCCTTCGAAATACTCCACAACTCTAACACCCCGAAATTTCCTCCGGTCGTGGAGTTGATGCCTTGGCCGGCGACAGCGAGCGTCGATCCATCTGAAGACAACGCGACCGATAAAACCGTTGAAGAAGCGGCAGTTTCGAACGAACTGGCAAGAGTACCTTTCGCCACATTCCAGGTCTCTACGACCCCGCCTAGACTGTTCGAGCCTCCATCGACCAGCGTCGTTCCATCGCTTGAAAAGGCCACAGAATCGACACTGTTCGTTGCCGCCGTCGGAAGATATCGCACCGCGCCGGTGGACACCGTGAAAATCTGGATGCCGCCATTGTCGCCCACTGCCATCAACGTCCCATCGTGAGAGTAAGCAATGGAATTGGGCGTCGTCAATTGGCCTGCCGCCCATTGAACTGGCAGTTGTACTTGGGCGAATCCGGATACGGGCAAGAAAAGGACGAGTGCTCCACCTATCAAACCAGTCATTGCTTTGAAAGGGCGGAAGGAGAATCCGGATGATCGGTTGGCCACGCGTCTATTTTATCGCCGCCAAAGTCTGCAATGGGACCTAATGGTTATCATCAATTATGAGAATCGCATGAGATCGGTCACAAGCTCGGACTACGAGCCGGTAAATGGAATCAAATGAAACTTCGCGGACTGATTCTCATCTTTCTCACCGCTTTGGCTTCAATTGGATTCGCCCAAGATGGACCTCCGCCAAAGGAGCTCATGGTCACGAAACGGATCCTTCTGGCCGTTCTGCCAAAAATCCAGACCGAACTCAAGATCACTTCGGACCAGCGGACGAGGATCTTCGCAGCATTCGGCGACTCCCTTGAAGTCGAAGGGGACAGAATCAAGCTCATGCTCACCGGCGACCAGAACTTGGGCGAAATGGAGGTAGCCGCGATGAAGGTCCTCGACTCAGTCCAGCAAAAGCGCCTGGAGGAAGTTTGGCTACAGCGTCTTGGCGGCATTGCCCTTGGCGATGAAGCCGTCGCAAAAAGAGTAGGGCTTACTGCTGACCAGAAGAAAGAGGTCGATGGCCTGATCGAGGGTGGAGGAGCGGCGATCGTGGACCTTATGCGCGACGGCCCCGATCCCAGCGCAGCCAAGCAAGTATCGGACATTCGGAAGAAGGTCGGCATCAAGGCCGAGGCACTGCTAACAGACTCCCAAAAGAGGGCCTTTGAAGGTCTAAAGGGCAAGCCGTTCGATATGAAACAAGCTGGTTAGATCTATGGCTTCGTTGGCACCTTCTCGGGCCGCCTGACTGTGCGGGCGCCGGCGGCCTTGAGAACATCGTTGATTGCCTTCAAATATTCGCGATCCTGCAGGTTGAACATGTGCGGATCCATGACGATCGCCTGCAGACCAGCTCGGCTGAATCCCCGGCGGGCCGGCGGCGGGGTCCCAGCCGCCGTAGGTCGAGGGACTGAGGGAGGTGACGCCCCCGGCGTAGGAGGAATCGCTCCTACCGACCTCAACATGCCGAGCGAAGGAGCCTTGTCCATTGCCCAGCGCATGTAGTAAGCCCACTTCGGTTGGGTCTTGTAGACATCGATTGCGGGAGGGTTCGACGTCTCCGATATTGCCATCACCTTCCCACCTGAAAGAGCATTCAAATCATCGTAGAACTGCTGCTGAAACGCGCCGTAACAATCGAAGCCAAGGATGTCGACGAATTCCAGGCCCGGGAAATAGTCGACGAACTGGCGGTCGGCGCGAGCAGGCTGGTCCGGGTTCCAGACCCACAGCAAGTTCGTAAGATGGTGGAAATTCACGAGTCGGTCGTAGATCATCCGGTAAAGCTGTTTGGTGCCGTGGGTGGCGTCGCCTCGGTGTCCATTCCACCAGAACCAATCGCCATTGATCTCATGGAACGGTCGCCACAAAATCGGCACATGCGCGTCCTGCAGTTCTTTTAGGTACTCGGCAATGCCGTCGACCTGTGCCAGCCAATGCTTGTTGATTGCCGAACCCTGCGTCAGGAGGCTATCGAACTGCTGATCGGTGATATGGCTTTGGATTTCACGTCGAAACGTTACGGGTTCGTCCATCGTCGGCGGAACTTCGTGCCAGCAAAGGGCGATGACATGCCCGGCATGGAACGCCGTGATCATCGCCTGGACGGATTGGTGCCGAGAGTAGGCAGAGTCTTTGTCTCCCGCCGCTGCGAATCCCCAGTCCGTTCCGTAAACGGCGGGAGTCTTGCCGGTGTAAATCGCCGCCACATTGGTCGAAAACTCTTGCTCGTTCGGGAAATTGTGTTGGCCCGTCATCGTGTTGTGGCCCGAAATCTGATACAGCATATGAAGCAAGGCTCTAGCCTCGGGGGAGGCATTCGGAGAGACCGGCTGCTGCTCCACCAACCAGTTGGCGGGCTGAGCGGGTGGCTTCGGAAGGTACGGGATTTCGGGGTGGGGATCGATCCAAGGCTGGCGGGCAGGTTGAGCAAAAACGACAACAGTTACGCAAAGGACGGTCAATAAAATGGCAAGCTTGGATAGTCTCAAAATCGCTCCTCCATTGGAGCCCCTTCTCTCGACTTAGGGGTCAAATGCAACGCTACCCGATCTTCACATTATCGCGTTAACTAGTGTGGTAAGGGTAGATTGATTCCATGCTGACGGTCGCTGTCGCCCTTGTGCTTGTACAGGTCCCATCCTCCTATCCTGCTTACTCGGTAAAGCCTTTTATCGGAGTCACGATCCCTGGCCTGCCTGAAGTGACTAGCCACATTTGTGTCGACCAGTTCGGATACCTGCCCAATTCGAAGAAGGTTGCCGTGATCTCAGATCCGATCAAGGGATACAACTCTTTCGATCACTACACGCCTGGATCGATCTTGGAAGTAAGAACGCGGTCGGGAAAAACCGTGCTGGAGGGAGCATCGACCCTTTGGAATGGCGGTGCCGTTCATGCAGATTCCGGCGACCGTGGCTGGTGGTTCGACTTCTCTGCCCTCAGAACGACCGGCGAGTATTACGTCTTCGATCCCTCGACTCGGAAGCGATCGGCGGTATTCCACATCGGAAACTCGGTGTATGCCGGTCCGCTTGAAGCCTCAACACGGATGTACTTTTACCAGCGCCTCGGCATTCCGATCGAGACAAAATTCGCGAAAGGCCCCTGGGTCGATGCGGCTGCTTACCTGCAGGACAAACAAACCAAATCCGTTCTCGCCAAGAACTCGGCCGCTGCCGAACGGGATATGTCTGGCGGGTGGATGGACGCAGGGGATACCGATAAGTATCCGCCGTTCAACGGCGACGTCATCCATCCCCTGCTCTACGCCTACACCGCAAACCCGAAGGCGTTTACCGATCACTTTGGTATTCCAGAGTCGGGCAACGGCCTGCCGGATATTCTCGACGAGGTCAAATATCAGCTCGATTGGCTTTGCCGCATGCAATTCCCGGACGGTTCTGTCCCGGTGAAAATGGGAAACATCGACTATAACGGTAAGTACCCGCTCAGCCAGGATGTGCGCCCGCGATACTACGGGCCGATCGACTCCGGTGCGACGATTTTTACATGCGCCAACTTCGCACATGCAGCCAGGGTCTACGGTCACTTTTCCGCTTGGAAGTCGTTCGCGGCTTCGCTGCAAGAGCGGGCAGTTAAGGCCTGGGATTGGTACAAGTCCCATCCACGAACCTACAGCACTGATTCCGGCGAGATCAAGAGCGGCATCGCCAACCGGAATGCCGCAGAGCAGGACCGTATGGAGGCGTATGCGGCAATTCACCTCTTCGCCCTAACCGGCGATGAAAAGTATCAAACGGCGATCCGCCAAAAGATCGGTGCTTCCCGGCAATTGTCGGAACCGATTTGGAGCCCGTACGAAGCCGGCGCATCGGAGTCGCTAGTCGACTACCTCACCGTTCCCCATGCGGATCCTGCCATTGTCGCTCGAATTCGCAGCCAGCTTCAGCGTTCAACAAAAAGCGACAAATTCGCTCCACCTGCCTCGAGCGACCTTTATCGCGCTTGGATGGAACCGACCAATTATCACTGGGGCAGCAACTTTGTACGAGGCGCATGGGGCGTTGTCGCCCTCCTCGCCGCCGACCATGGCGGAGTCAACTTAGCGACGCGGCAGCGTCTTCACGAGCGTGCGGAAGGCATGCTTCATTCGTTCCATGGAGTCAATCCGTTGTGCGTCGTCTATTTAACGAATATGGCGCGTTACGGAGCAGAGCATTCGCTCACGGCAATCTATCACGGCCGCTACGGCTTTGGCACCCCGTTCGCAAACAACCCACCGCCTGGATACGTGGTAGGCGGCCCAAACCAAAGCTTCGGCGGCAAGGCGGCAGCCGGTCATCCATCGCTCGACTGGATCCGAGCCCAACCACGCGCCAAAGCCTACGCCGACTTCAACCTCAATTGGCCCGAAAGCAGTTGGGAACTGAGCGAGCCTGCCATCTATTATCAAGCGATGTACGTCCGGCTCGTAGCCCCGTTCGTTCATTAGGGGCGGGATGGTATGATCCCGCCAAATGAAGGTTCGCAAGGGCGTTGCGTTTTTAGCTTTTCTTCTCTGCATGGGCGGATGCGCCCGTGTCACGACGACGACGACGCTTGAAGCAGATGGCTCGTTCAAGCGGCATGCCGTCTACACCGTCAAGGAGGCCCCAGGTATGAAGGCATTGGGTAGCAACACCAGTAGTCTTTCGGATGCCTCAAAGCTCTTCACGCTCCCATCGACCGGTGTCGTGAACGGGAAAGGCACTGCCGGTGACAAGACCTACACCCTTGACAGAAGCTACGACGCCGCCCATGCTCCCGTGCAGGACATCACGATGCTTGCCGGGAACGGCTCGGCCTTTTTGCGGAGCACGGTCACTGTGACCAAACTGCCGAACGGAGACATCTCTTACGACGAAGCTCTGAAGTGCGTGGATCCGATCATCGGCCAAATGGAATCAAGTGGACCGTCGCGCGCCGAGCTGAAAAAAATTCTCCCCGAGCGGTTCCGTTCGAGTACTGCAGCCATCGATGCGACGACTCAAGCCATCGCCGCACCAGTTATGAGTTACCTCTTCGGACCTCCCTACCCGCACATGTTTGAAATGATGGGACACGATGACGCGACCCTCATGTATATGAGCAGCGCCCTGATGCCAACCATTCTGACGAATTTATCCAAGGCCCTTCCCGATTCGACTGCCGCTGAAAGAACCGGCCTTGTGCGCCGAATCCTAAGCGAGTCCAAGGATTTGTTTAGCCCTGCCAAGCAATTCGACCCGACTCACGGACTCGTCAGTGGTGGAGCTCAGGACTTAACACCTGGCGCCAGCGGTGTTATGTCTTTTCTAACCAGCGCTGGTTCCAAGAAGGACGACAATATGAACCAGATGAC
>Ga0206819_10171_pt2 | contig 22287 bp, 15 predicted proteins | sample Alteio_BWOrgCont_87_FD_152855 | JGI IMG/M metagenome (GOLD analysis project Ga0206819, IMG submission 152855) | Enriched cells from forest soil in Barre Woods Harvard Forest LTER site, Petersham, Massachusetts, United States -... | ecosystem: Environmental > Terrestrial > Soil > Temperate forest >... | reverse complement strand
GCCAATATATATTCTGCCCAAGGAAAGGATGCCGCAGCCACGGACGAACTGCGAAAATGCGTCGCCCTCAGCAAATCTATGCCTGTCCCATACCAATTTGTCTACCTGTGCTCGCTGGCCTCGTCGCAGATGAAACAACAGCAGCTTTCTGAAGCAGCCGCTTCTTACGAGCAAGCCTTAACTTTCGTTTCTGAAAGAAAACCAAACAAGGATGTCACACCAATACAGATCGCCAATTTGTATCAAGTGCTGCATCAAATCTATGTCTCCGAGGAGAAAGTCGATCAAGGAATCGAAGCGCTGACCAAAAGCGTGCAGATACGAGAGCGAAACAAGCAAGCCAATGAAGGTTTTCAAAATGTTTATCTTCTACTGCGTCTCGCCCATCTGGAGTTGACCCGCAACCGCATCGATCAAGCGCATGCACACGCGCTGCATGCGTATGATCTCGTGAAAAATTCCCAAACGGCAGAGGCGCGGCGGCTGCGTTTTCAATCTCTTTACCTCTTGAACAAAGTGGCTGCAGCCGGCGGCAACGATGATGAGGCGATGAGAATCTTGCGCGGCACCGTATCGCAGTCAGCAAATGCGAAGGATCAATCCGAGCACTTGGAACACATTTTGTGGCTGATCGACGGTCTTGTTGGTGCCCGTAGTTTTAATGAGGCAAGCCTTCAATGCAATCGCGCCCTTGTATTGATCAAGCTAACAAGAAGTACCAATCCTCATTTCATCGCGGTGGTATATCAACGGGCGGGATACATCAACTGCTTACTCGGTCACACGCAGCAAGGAATCCAGCAATGCGAGCGGGCCTTGCAAATAGAATCGGCAGCTCATGATGCCAATGCTGATGCAGTAATAAGTTTTGTCGATGGAATCGCAGAATTCGAGGCGGACGAGGGAAATTTCGACAGAGCACAAAGTAAGTTTGAGAGAGCGGAAAAAATGATCGATACTAAACAAGTGACAGACAAATCTTTGATTGCCAGCCATTATCAACTCCGCGCAGTTGTAAGTTTTCTCAATGGTGATGAGGAACGTTCGAAAATGTTGTTTAAGCAGGCATGCCAGGTGCTGCCGCCCGAGCAGCAACCAGCGCTGAATGATTTGCGTACTTCAATCCGCGAAGATGCAAAGTTGTGGGGGCTGAAAAATGTCAGCTTGAACGAAAATGATTTGCTTTCACAGGTCTTGGCTTTGGAAAAGCTGCGGGCGCAGAAGTGCAAGCAAGGTCGGCTCTTCAATGCGCACGACTATATAAATTACGCCTTCGCGTTTCGCAAGGCAGGTCTGACGAAACAAGCCGACGAACTCGAACAAATGGCGCGCGGGATTTTGAACACCAGATAGCGCAGCCCGAACCCAAAGGGCTCGGACAACCATTGCCATTTCGACATTGACCGGAGTTTCTTATAACAGTATGCTGATGAGTTGAACAGGCGTTCACTCGGAAAAGACTGTTGAACAGATGGCCAAGATTTTGCTCGTAGAAGACGACCCTGTGGTGGCGGACAATGTAGTCGACTTGCTCGAGTCCGAGCGATTTGCCGTCGAACGCGCAGCTAATGGCGCAGATGCTATTGCTTTGCTCGAGTTCAACACATTTGATCTGCTGATTCTTGATTGGCAGCTTCCGGGCGCGAGCGGACCGGAAATCTGCCAGGCGATGAGAGCACGCAACGATGGAACGCCTGTGCTCATGCTTACTGCCCGTGCAAATATCGCAGACAAAGAGGAAGGCTTCCGCGTCGGTGTCGATGACTACTTAACCAAACCGTTCGACCTGAGAGAGCTGCAAATGCGCGTTAAAGCGCTTCTGCGACGCAAGAAAAGTGACTACCTTGGCGAAAGACTGACTTATCAGGATCTATCGCTCGACCTTGAGATGCGCACTGCATATAGTGGCAATGAAGAAATCAACCTTCTGCCAAAAGAATTCTCACTTCTTGAATTGTTCATGCGAAACCCAACAAGGGTCTTCACGGCAGAACAGATCGTCGCCGCGGTCTGGAAAGTCGACGAAGTTGGCAGTCAGGGAGCTTTAAGGCAAAGCTTGGTACGGCTGCGGAAGAAGGTAAACAACGATCGGCGAAATCTGATCCACAGCATTTACGGAGTCGGCTACAAATTCGCGCAGCCTGACAGCTAACTAATGAAGGCTCGAAGGCGGGTACAGATTTGGCAAAACTAGTCGCGGACAGGTGAGCGATATACATGATTAAGCTCAAAATGCTGCAGAAAGGTCTGATACTGGTGGGAGTTCCGCTCATTGTCGGGATTTCCTTTTGCCTGATCTTGATCGGACTGTTTCAACAGTCAGAAGCCGATCTTGAACGCGAAATGCGAGCAAGAACCGTAGTAACCAAAGCAGCGGAATTGAGCCAGCTGTATTACGTTAACGCCATGCGCCTTTTCGTGGCTGCAAAAACCAACGACAAACTTGCTATGAAGAAGTTCGATCTTGTAACCGGCACTGCCGATGAAGACATACGAGATCTGAAGAAGTTGGTCGATCCCGGCTCGCAGCAAGCCGCGGCTGTAGAAAGCATTGAAAGTGCCAGCAAAGATCTGCGCACGATCATTACCAACCTTTCCCGACCCGATGCCGAGGAGTCTGACTCATTTACTCTGGAAAGAATCCAAAATATCAGTCGCCTGAGAAATGCATTATCCGAGCTGGCCACAGACCTGATCGAACTGGGCCACACAGCCGGCATCACACAGCGTGCCGCCGCTCAAACACTCGCTTCGCGGCGCCGAGTGACGGGTTTCATCGCGCTTGGAATTGTCATCGATGTCATCGTAGCAGCCGGACTCACCGTATTTTTCACCAAAGCAATTTCCGGACGTCTTGATGAACTTTGCACCGATACGCGCCACTTAGTGCGTGAGGAGCCGCTCGGCAGAGTCTCTGACGATGGCGATGAGATTGGAGATCTCAACCGCACACTGCACCAGGTCGCTCGCGCGCTGGCAGGTGCCCGTGAGAAGGAGCGAGCCCTCACGAACAACGCTGCCGACGTAATCTGTTCCCTAAATTCTGATCTTGAATTTGTCAAAGTCAATCCAGCAAGTCTGAAGTGTTGGGACTATTCTCCTGAAGAATTGATTGGTAAGAGCTTGAGCGACTACGTGCAAGACGCCGGTCAACTGAATCTGCGCCAAGATGGCAATGATTGTGTGTTCGAAACAGGGTTTCGTCATAAGTCCGGACAGATTGTCGATATGCATTGGAGTTCCAATTGGTCCGCAAAGGACAGGTTATTCTTTTGTGTCGCGCGCGATGTATCCGAGAGCAAGCAGGCGCAACGACTAAGACAACAGCTGATCGATATGGTCAGTCACGATCTGCGCACACCATTAACGGCGATCAACAGCCTTCTTACGCTTTTGAGCATGGAAACATTCGGACCGATGGGAAACACGGCACTGCGAAAAATAACAGTCGCGCGCGGTGAATCGACGCGTTTGATTGAGCTGGTTAACAACCTGCTCGAGGTCGAGCGTATTGATTCGGGCAGGGTGACATTGAGGTGTCAGTCAGTCGGTGTGCGCGAGTTGGTCGATGGTGCAATCGATGCAATTGAGGAGATTGCCGCGCCGAAGTCGATTAAGGTGATTGGAGGTAACGTTGCGGATGTCTGCGTGAATCTCGACCGAGCACGAATCACGCAGGTGCTGATCAATCTTATTTCGAACTCCGTAAAGTTCAGCCCAGACGGAGAGGTTGTAACGGTGGCAGCGAAGATTGAGGCAGGGTCCGTCACCTTTTCGGTAGCAGACAATGGCCCGGGAATATCCCTTGCGGCTCAGCAGAGTCTCTTCAACCGCTTTTCGCAAATAACGCAAACCACCGCCAGGCATGGCGCCGGCTTAGGATTAGCGATCTGCAAGCACCTGATACAACTGCACGGTGGCGAAATTGGTGTGGTCAGCCCAATTAACGATACTCGGGGAAGTCTCTTCTGGTTCACAATACCGCTATCGGCCGGCGGGCCTGCACCGTAAGCTTATCTCCTTAGCCGGCATAATCGGGCGCACTGGATCGCTTTCAATGTGCAGTCCGCCTACGTATTACTACGATAGGCAACCATTAATTAGTACCTGTATTATTTGTTTCACCATCTTTCAACCTACAACAGAGAAATTGCCGTGGCCGGTGATACTCTATTTTCAGCTGGCGAAAAAGCCGAATCTGGCGGATTCCGCTTGAATCTGGCAGCATTTGCCGGCGCGCTTGACACACCTGCGAATCCACCGCCAAAAACTCAATCGGCAGATGGAATGCAGCCCTCTGGCTTGGTGCCGGCGGGCGCACAGCCATTCGGAACTGATTTTGTCAGGATTCGCTTTTTCGTTTCGCCATCCATTCCACCCTACGACCCAGCAGTCGCTCGCCCGTTCCCATCGGCAACGGAGGTTCCTGCTAATGTCGGCCCATCACCTTTGAGTGAATGGCGGCCGCTGACGCGTGATACCACCCCTCAACCATTCTTGCCGTCATACGCTCAACCAGGCACAGGGGCGTTTCCGTGGCAGCCGGCAGTTCCACGAGAAACACTTACTCCCTCCGCTGATGTACGGAGTGTAGGATCGTTGGGAAATTTGGCGCGTCCTCCTGTTCCTGATTTGGTTTCTCTATTTGATTATTTGGACCAAAACCGAGATGGACGCCTGTCAGGCAACGAGCTTGGATTAGCCGCAATAAGCGGAATCAATCACTTGAGCGGGGAGGATGTCTTAGCGCTCCGAGCAATCCATCATTATTACGATAACATCGCAGGGATAGCCCACTCTGGTGGCACAGCGCCAACTGAAATTGGCCGCGATGACATAGTTGCATTATCAAGTTTGCTCAATCGCTATGAAAGAGATGAGAGTTTGAGTAACAGCGACGCCTCTCTGGCGCAAGCGTTCTTGCGAGATTCATACATTCCTGCGGATGCTAACCTGTATTCCGATCAGTTCAACCCGGCAAGATCGATTGTCCCGGAGGCCTGCAAGCAGATTGACGGCGACGGCAACTGTCACTTTGTTGCTGCGCTCGCGTCTCTGGCCGCATGCGACCCTCAGCGGATCATGAACATGATTCGTGACAACGGCAACCACACTTACACCGTGACTTTTCCTGGTGGTGATCATCCGGTTACAGTCATGGCAGCGTATGGTGGAAACAATGCTTACGGAAATTGGCCACAAGTTATGCAGCAAGCGTATCGAACTTACTGTGGCTACGACATGAACAATGAGAAAGAACAGGTGAGCTCAGCTTCTTTCTTACTCGCATCTATCAATGATCAAGGATTGAGACTGCTTACTGGGCAGGGTTCGATTGAATCCTATTCTACCGCTGTCAATTCGCTTGCCACGCTTGATCAAAAATTGAAGGAGGCGATGGAACAACGGCGTCCTGTTGTCGCCGGGATACCTTCGCGTGGCTTGCTTGATATTGCGAGTAGCAGCCCGATTATTGGTCTTCCCAACAGTCATGCCTACAGCGTGCTCAACTATCAGAGCGATTCGGCAAATCCTGAGCGCAGCATAGTAACAGTCAGAAATCCCTGGGGAAGAACAAGCGTAAATCCTGAAGGAGGAGCACTGCCGCCAGGTGTCACGGACTTGGGTAATGGTTTAGTGTCAATGCCGCTGGGAATATTCGCCAGAGAATATGGTGATATCACAATTGGTTCCATACCAGGCCGGCAAGACGGACCGATTGAGAAGATGGCCAACGATCGTCAGTGGATCGTCGGTGGATCGACAGCGCTGACTTTGTCGGCGCTGTTCGCAAGCAGCTACATGAGCAGTCGCAACTTACCCCTGGCCGCAGGACTGGCGACGATTGGTGCAGCGAGTGCAGGCGGGTCGAGGTATTACGCAACCGGAGAGCTGGGCCCTTCACTATCGATGGCTACCTTAGCTGGTTTACCATTGCTTCGCTCGAACAATCCTGGTGCCGCTGGGTTTGTTGCCGGCGGCGTCGGGTCTGTGAACTTGTACGAAGACTTCAAGGAGTTTTCGCAGACGACTCGGTCTGACACTCGCTTTACCTCCGGCGTGCATTGCCTCGCCGATCTTGCCACAATCTCGGGCGGCATCGCGTTGATGTTCACCCCCGCTCGCAGATACGGTTCTCTCGCCACGACACTCGGACTTGTGGCACGCTCAGTGCTTTAAGCTACCGCGTTTTTGCGGTGTCCACTGTCACTCTTGTGCGGGAACGTAAGGTCTTAATTTCTCAATCACGGGGTTGCCGTAGACAATCCTGGAGTATGCTTGCCAGGATTGTGATAGCGGGGCTGGTATCAACTTGTAAGCTGGATACCGTTGCGCCAGTTTGTCCGATTCTGGAGATGGCATGCTCGGTCTGGGCTTTGGCGTGTAGAGCCTGCGCAGAGCTGCGACATCGTGCTGAGAAATCGATGTCACCGGCGATTTCGGATCACAAACATATAAAGACATGGCGTCGGTTTTGTCCGGCAGATGGTCGATCAAACCGAATGCGTGTCCCGTTTCATGCAGCAAAACAGACTTCAGGCGGCGTTCGGGGAGATAGAGGACACTTTGTTCGAGCAGACTTACTCTGATCAGGTCCAAGCCCTTTTTGCTCGTACTTCTTTCGTGGTCGGCCCACTCGTTGTTTTCCGTGTCGCGTTGAAGAAAGTAGATATCAGCTTCTTTGAAGTCCCATGTACGCCGCCAGCTGATGCTGCCTGGCAGAGCCGATGACCAGGTGTCGAGAGACTCTTCAATCAGCTTGCGCACGTTGCCGCCGCGGGCATCTTCGATTGTTGCTGATATATAGACACGCAAAGGCATGCGTTCGGGAGCCCACCTTAATTGATCTGGTGTGAAGCGTCCCTCGTAGGTACTAGAAGTCGCAGAGAATGAATCGGAGGCAATCGGACCAAAGGTTTCGTCAACTTTGTCTGGAGGACTTTGGTCCTGAAAGCCCATGAACGCGTCTGGACAACTGCCGTCCTGACTATCCGGCACCCATACCGTCTCACCGTCGTCTGTGAACGCCCAGTGACCGGCATTGTCACGATCTGGCGCCGGTCTTGCTGAATATATGAAACCAGGGCCAGAGCTGGACCAAAATTCGTCTCCTACTGCTTGTGCGAAGCAAGGCGTGGAGCAGCTAACCAGTGATATGGCGAACAGGACTGCGCAAAGCAATCGAGGACGTTTCATAGCTTGAATCAACCCGATAGTAATAATGCACAGAATTCTAGCTCCTGTGCATCAGTCGGTCACTAGTGTAAACACTGGATCAAAGGTTAAACGCGACCTGATGGATAAGCCGCCGAGCGATGATCTTGGCGAGATCGCTGAGCAAACATTATTGCCTCGGCTCCTTCGTAAAAACCGTATATCCCTATCAAGCTAAGTGCTGTATGGTAGGTCTGACCCATCATATCCGACCTCTTCACCCAGATTATTTGTGCAGATTGCACGTGGACTTCGTCATGCCAAATGAAGTCGGCCAAGCAGATTTTAACTCGCGTGTTTCTCAAAATGGTTTCGAGAGAAGTGCTTCGGTTTTGTGTGATGGCATTTGGGACGGTGTCAGCAAGCGAGTTGCGGAAGCGAAGGAGCATCCCCTTCAGACCGCTGCTGAACTCGCAGGTACTGCGCTGTTCGCCTATGCCATGTCCAGAGTTTGCATGGCTGCCGGACCACGGTTTACGACCTGTGCGCGAATCGGGTTGACCGTGCCACTGGTCGGCGATCTGGTTAATCGCGGCGCGCATGTGCTCGGAGCAACGTACGACACTTATCAAAATCCGTCTCATTACGACGCAAACAGGAAAACAATTTCTTCGTATGGCGGTGAGGCGGTTTTCGATTACACGGCATACGGAGTGGCCGGAATGGTCGGTTTGGAAGCTGCGCAACTCAAACTGCCATTCGGTGAAAGGATTGCGGGACCAGGGACCAATAGAAGTCGATGGAACAAGTTGATGGCAGCGAACGCCGATCCTGAAGCGGTTCCGATCATGACTTCACGGAATGGCTCGCCGGAGTTGACACTAAGGAGCCTGCCTGAGAATTCGCCGCTGAAGAACTTGTATTCGCAGCAGAAGGGTTCAGTCGTTCAAGTAGGGAAAATCGGCCCTACTGGTGAAATGTCTGGCGGGAGCGGTTTCCTCGTCACCGAGGATGGTGTCGTTGCCACAAACGCGCATGTGGTGCACGGCGTCGGTCGTGGCATTTCAATAAAAACCGAAGATGGTGCGATCTTCCCTGCGCGGTTATTGGCTCGTGATGTCGAGGCAGATCTCGCGTTGCTCAAAATACAAACTCCGCCAGGCGATTCCAGAACCTTCAAAAGCGTTGTTCTGGCTGATACCAGTCGTGGCCTTGAATCTCGCGAAGGCCTGGCGGTGATTGGTCATCCTTCGTCGGTGGCGGAAAATATAGTCACCCCAGTGGATTATGTCGGAAGGACAGGATTTAAAGTTGAGCGTATCAAGAGTCCGTTTGCAGATCCTCATCCAGAGAATGAAGTTTATACTGTCTTGGACCGCACGACCTGGGCGTCCAGGCATTTCACGAAACAACCGTCACTGGCTGAAGCAAAACCTTTTGTGCGAACCGAAAAATTGTTTTACGAAGGACCATCGATACCAGGAAATTCAGGCGGTCCTGTTTTCGACATGAATGGAAAAGTCGTCGGTGTGCATAGCAGTGGCTTTGAGTGGAAACAAAAACACGGCACGGCTGTAGAGCACTTGCGCACGCTGATGGATGTGACGTTAAACGGAGAACCGCAGCAAGGCTGGCTTCGGGTAACAACCCATCTTAACGAGCCGCAACGTTTAGCGACAGACGTACTAAAAGCGAATGCGGCCGGATTAGGCACTACAGGTGGTGCTGCTGAAGTTGCTGCTTCTTCTCAACCGCAGGCAGCTGCTGTAGTAAAAATTGGTCGATATGACCGAGTGGCGCTGGCTGAACGCATGGCATTGTCGGCCGAGCAGCTAGTCGCAGCGCCCGCACGTCCGCCAGTGCCACCAACCTGGCTGCAAGTTGCGCAACAGCATCTCTTGCTTGGGGTCAACGCAGGTGGTGTTGCAACTTACAGATTCTATATTCATGAACTTGGTTCCAAGGTCTAATCCTGTGTGCGGGCTGAATATGTGCAGAATCTCCGGAAAAGGGGGGGGGCTGCTTGATAACTTATCTTAAGTGCCTCAACGACAAGGTCAAGCGGTTCCTGCTATGCTGCTCCAGAGCTAAATGAGTGATTTGTATATGGTTTCCTTTATCTTGGGGTTTGTTCTCGCCTACGGCTGGGGTGTGCTGGGTATTTCGCTTGGCTACCACCGCGGTTTGTCGCACAGGTCGTTCAAGCTGCCCCGCTGGCTGGAATACTTTTTTGTAATAGGGGCTTACCTGGTCTTCGAGGGTGGACCCATCTTTTGGGTGGCGTCACACCGCCTACACCACCGCTATTCTGACCAACCGGGCGATCCCCATTCGCCTAAAGACGGCACCTGGCACTCGATTCTCGGCTGGATGTCCAAGCCGCTAGTGATCATCACCGAAGATCAATACAAAACGATTTGCCCCGATTTGTATAAAGATCCGCTCTATCTGTGGCTTCACGCCGGCGGCAAAGGCCGCGACGGTTATCTCTGCCTGGCCATAAACGTTGTGTTCAGAGCGGTTCTCTTCGCTTTATTCGGACCATATGTGCTGCTCGGCAATCTTTTGGGCTCAGTCTGCGCTTTCATCGCGCCGCTTCTGGTCAACTCCATTTGCCATATGCCACGCTTCGGCTATCAAAATTTTGTTACCAACGACCTCAGCCAAAACGTATGGTTTGTTGCCATCGCGTCTTTCGGTGAAGGCTGGCACAACAATCACCACGAGTTTCCGCAGTCTGCCAGACACGGCATGAAACCTTGGGAATTCGACTTCTCCTATTCGGTGTTGCGAATATGCGAAACGCTTGGTATCGCCCGCAATATCAGATTGCCCAAGATTGCCCTCGGCACTTCGACACTTCATTCGCTGACACCTGATGTGGCTGATCCGACAAGAGAGTTGGTCGCAGATGCGCCGGAGCTGAATCAAGCTTCAAACCAGCAGGGCTCCAAGCCGATTACTGCAGGAGAGGATCGTAAAGATTCCCAAAAAGCAGAAGCGGTTGGCAGCAAGAGATAAAGTTCATCAGCGTGTTCTTCGTCCCGACCAAAGCAGCGTTCTGGAAGTGGGACCAAACATCCTGACGAGGCCCACGCTATTCGTGCATTCGATGAAGTTCCATGTGCCACTGAAGGCGCTGTAATCAGAGTTGAACGCAAGAGTAAGCCGTCCGTAGCCGAAGTCGTCGTGCCAGATGAATGATGCCTGATGATCGGATATCATTTTGCAACTGTCCAGATAGCCTTTGCAGCCGCCTTCCTCATATGAGCCTTTCAATCCGCCTTTTGCACTGACGGCGAATGTGGTATTCATCGGATCATTTTTGTAAGTGGCAGTGTTAACGCCGGTAAACTCCACCGTGGGATGTGTGCATAATCCTGCAAATTGTCCGGACATATGTTTCATTGTGGCAAATTGAGCCTTGTTCAGGGTCAAGTTTACTTCGTATGTCATCCCACTTCGCTTAGCCTTGAGCGACGCAAAATTCGGCTTTTGCGCCGATATTACGACGTCGCCGGCTTGCATGCCCCACTCAGCTGCGATGCTGTTTTCCTTGACGGCGGCGATAACTCGGCCGCCCTGAGCCGGCCCGCCGAGCGTAATACCGTATTTGGTGAACGACGGCGGCCCACTTGCGGCCCCAGTCCCCGCTGTGCCCGTAGCTCCAGCTGTATCCGCAGGTCCAAACAGGTGCAATCCTTGCGGCTGGCTGCCGGCGGTGGCGTTGCTAGTTACTGGCGGAGATGCGCTTGATGGCGGTGGCGCAGCAGATGCTGACGAAGTAGCGCTGGCACTTTCCGAGTGAGTTGGCACGATAGCCGCTGGTGACGCAGAATTGGCGGTCGCCACTGGCGGTGGTGATTGGGTTGTGCCTGCTGCAGCGACGTTGGAGACCGCTTGGGTTGCAGCCGTGCTTACCTGTTTTGGTGCGAAGCTACCGACAATTTCTTTGAACTTTTCTTTGAACTCCTCGCTTGCGTCTGATGGAAACGTCAATGACACAAGCAAGTGATCTTTGTTTGCGCTTGAGTAAGGCGCCATTTTCAAGATTGTGTGAAACCCATCAGGCCGTACTGAAGGTAATCTGTCTTTGTCTTCGCCGGCATATTCACCGGGTTGCACAGCCAAATCACCCAAAATACCGCCATCTTGGGGCGCCAGAATGGCCTTATTGGAATAAAAGCCAGTTTCGCTTTTCAGTTTGTATTCAAAGTGCATTGAATTGTCAGTCTTGGTAACTTTAGCCTTTGGGTAGAATGCGCGCAAAAGCTCTTCTAACTGCTTGAACACTTGGTCCGATCCCAGCGTGTCCGCTGCGTTCTCTGCTGCCGCAGAAGCCGATTGGATCGGCCACAGGGACGAGGGTAAAGGCGCTAACGTGACAGCACAAACAATCGTCAGCCACCATATTGGCATCGTCAAGAGTTTCTGAATTCTCAGCGGCATTTGAATGTGCTCCCTAGGTGTAATAGAAGTATTCCCTGCTCTTACTGTTTCTATACAGATAGATGGCTGTGAAACATCATCGCCTCGTGCGTGGCATATGAATATCGCGCTTGGCCATTGTTTTGATTGACTGCAAGACCGGTGCGCTGATTCATTGAGATGGGAAAGAATTCATGCTATGCCATACGGTTATTGAAACAATTTGCTGCGTCATGAGGTATCAGCGTAGTAATGAGGACTGATTAGTAATGACCCTGACAGGCTTAATTTCACGGCTGAAGTATTACTGGTATCACAAATACATTTTCAACATTACCAACACAAAATTCGATATTAGTTACCTCGTGTTTTGCCAAAGCCATTTGCATGACCAGTATGGAATTCGTCAATTTCTCGATGAAATTGGTTCTGCCGAAAAACTGCTGTTCGTCGACATCGGGCGCAATCACGGACTCGTATTTTATTACACCCTGTACCATATCATGCGTGTTGGTTTTCCTGTGCGGGAAATCGAATACTACGGAATTGAGCCCGCACCACTTAAGTTTGTCTACTTCAACTTTCACAAGTTTCTGATGCAGGCAGGTATCAGGGTGAACTACCACATCATAGATCGAGCGGTTGTATTCGATGGTGAAACGCATGTTGCTCTCCGATACGGGGAAAGTAACTTTGGAAACTTCAACGTCTCCGGATCGAAATATTGGCTCGCCAACGAGCACAAACAATCGCAATTTGAGTGTGTCGAGTTGGATGTTGAGACGATAGCGTTTTCGGAAGTAATGCAAATTATCGCCGACAATCGGGATTGCAATCCCGTTATCGTCAAGATCGATTGCAAGAATAGGACTGACTATATCTTCAGCGAGGTAGTGAAAGAACTCTCAAAGCGCAGCGTTCACTACCTCGTCTCATGCGAACGCGACGGCAGCATTGATGGCGATATGTCAGCCTATATCAAGCCGGGCTACAATGTGCTGACGGCGAAGCATGCGCAATGTCAGCAGGCTTAGTGAATCATTTATCGAGCGCAGATCGCGTCCAGCGTAGTTCCGCTGGCCTCCGAGCCCACTAATCTTCGATTCTGCTCGAATTGCATTCACGATGGGTTTGTTTTTGGTATCGTTTGGATAATTACTCAAGAGTGCGCACCGATGAAATTCACCATGAAGTTTAGACCTCCAATGGTTGTCTGGATAGCCCTTCTTGCGTGTTTGGCGCCGCTACCTTTGATAGTGGTATTGATTTTGGTCAGAAGCTTTGTCGAGGCGCGTTACATTCCCAGTTCAGCAATGGAACCATCGCTTCAAATCAACGATCGCATCTTAGTGGACAAGACCTGGCGGTTCACTCACGCACCATTCACGCGGGGTGAGATAATCCTGTTTTACCCGCCTCCCATTGAGATGGGTGGCAAAGATTTGATAGGTGACCTACCGCATACATTGGGACGCTTAACTGGACTGCCCATATTTCCATTCGAACCTGCCTACATAAAACGAATAGTCGGTTTACCTGGAGACAAAATTGCCATCAAACATAGAATCGGCGTCCACGTAAACGGCAAACTGTTGTCAGAAAAGTATGTGGCAGAATACCCCGATTACGACCTCAACGTTCTGGGAGACATCGGCGGTCGGGATGTCAGCGGAGATATCATCAAACCATATTCCGAGCAAGCCACCAAGCCAATCGTTGTTCCACCCAACGAATTCTTCGTCCTTGGTGACAATCGCAATAACAGCGAGGACAGCCATGTCTGGGGTTTTGTGGACCAAGACCGCATTATTGGTATAGCAACGATGAAATTAGACGGAACAAAAATCGAAGTGCCGCAGTACGATCAGTGAACCATTCTCGAGGCTTGCCGCCATGATCGATCGATCGAAAATTATTAGCACCGTGGTAGCGATGGGCTTTCCGATTGCACTTTTCTTGTACAGCTACTTCAGCTCACCAGGGTACTGGCAGCCATTCATGCGACAACCGTTTGGTGTGCCCATATTGATTGGGGCGCTCGTTTGGCTTGGCATTGGTACGGCTGTATTGTTGCTCGGCAATGGGTGGATACGTAAACTTGGCTTTGTAGTATTCTCGGTTCCCGTTAGCCTGCTCTCCATGCTTGGCCCAGCGATACTGACTATAATCCAAGCGCTTGGTCCAATCTCTTCGGCTAAATAATAGTCTTTGGATGCGTGCACTAGCTATTTTGACAGGCGCTTTTTGATTAGTGCCTGCAAATTTTCTGGCACTTGCGCAAAGACTTGTTTGGCAGGCTCGTATCCTTGTTGGCTGGAAAGATAATAAAGCTCGACGGATTTGTCGCGGTCTCGCTCAGTGCCAATTCCGAATTCGTAGCACAAGCCGAGCCAGTATTGAGCTTCTTTCTGTCCGTGCGATTCGAGCATTTTGAACAGCGCGATGACCTTGTCAAACCGAAGCGCAAATTGTTGCTCAGTCCAAAATCGCTCCTGTTCAAATTTGCCTAGTGCTGAGCGCTCTAACATCTCGCGTGCGCTTTGACGATCTGCTTCCACACCGATGCCGTCGACAAGACACATTGCCAAATTCCATTGGGCAAACGAGTCACCGCAGGTAGCGGCTTTTTTGAGCCAGCGAACCGCCTCCGACTCATTCTTTTTCGTGCCTATGCCTTCCAGCAAAGCAGCACCGAGCAGTCCCTGAGCTTTTGCATCATCCAATTCGGCCGCGCGGCGAAGATACTGCATTGCTGTTTCCTGGTTGGCCAGGAGGCTAATACCGCGATTGTACATAGCCGACAGGAATCTGAGCGCATCCGTTGACCCTTCATCTGCGGCACTGTGCAACCACTTCAGCGCCTCCGATCGTTGTTCGTAGGCTTTATCTTGTCCGAATTCTTTGTCTTCATCAAGTTCTGTGGCGCTGGCAGCATCTCCCAAACCCTTCTCGAGTTTACTCTCCCACCATTTAACAACGCCAAGGCGCTCACGATTCACCAGATTCTTCATAATGAGGAATCGTCCCAGCAGATACTGCGCCTCTCTGTCACCGAGTACACATGCCTTACGATAACATTTGATCGCTTCTGGGAAATTGCGCCCACCTGGTCTATCAGATCGCCAATATGCAGCGAGCGCAATCATTACTTTTGGATTGTTACGCCGAGCCTGCTTGTTGAGCCACTCTTCGGCGCCATCGGGAAATAGTTGGTTCTCAAAGCACGACATCAAGCAACGCAAAACATCGTTTTCGATGTCGCCACCCCGCTCGTGTGCACTCATGTATATTGAAGCGGCTTCTAGAAGATCTTGCTCAACCCCAATTCCCTCCTCGTATAATTTCGCCAACTCCAGCCAGGCAGGCTCGTGCCCGAGCTCGCCAGCGTATTTGAGCCAGGCGATCACATCTTTCCAAATGGGTTCAGCCTTGTTTTTGAGAACCATGGCATAGCGATAGCTCGCCTCGGGATTGCGCTGATTTGCTGATTCCCAGAGCCAGTTTTCTCGTTCTTCGTCGGAAAGAATACCTGCGGAAGACCCGAGAACATCCGTGAGTTCGACCACCCTGAGTTTTGCTTCTGCCGAACCCTTGTCTGCTGCGGTTCTGTACCAGCGCAATGCTTGATCAAGGTTTTTCTCTACGCCTTCGCCTTTTTCGTAGCACTCAGCCAGATCATATTGCGCAAGCAGGTGCCCATCGTCTGCCGCCTTTTGATACCACTGGCATGCCTTTGCCTGATCTTGCTCACCTGCCGATCCATAAAAATAACACCTGCCTATTTCGTATTTCGCATCCTTATTGTCGGGGTCAGAATTGAGCGCGGCGTTCAACCACTTCAATGCGTCCTGCCCATTGAAACCACTTCCGATACCATAGAGAAGGCACCGTCCATAGTTAGACTGTCCCATAGAGTGACCTTGCTGGGCGGCTTTCTTGTACCAGCGCACTGCTGCTATCGGGTCAGGCGCGACACCCTCTCCACCATATTCCAGTAGACTGCCCAGCAACATCTGCGCTCGCGCATGGCCGCTTTCAGCAGCTCGTGAATACCAGCGCATTGCCTCCGGCAAATCGTAATTAACGTGAGTACCAAGGTGGTACAGTTCTGCCAGATCACATTGAGCATCAGCATTACCGGCCTCCGCAGCCAGGCGGAACCAGTAAACCGCATCGACCATATCCGCCTCGACACCTTTCCCGTCTCTGAACGCTTTAGCCAGCTCAAATTGCGCCACAGAGTCCTGATTTTCTGCGGACAGCTTGAGAGCCTCAAAGTCGTGCTCAGGATCGAATCGAGACGTTTTCGTGACCGGCTGCACTGTTGCACTCCCATGATCGTCTTGCTACTTTTTGTGCCCAGCACTCGGAGATTTCCAACATCACAATCATGCCGGCATCATGGATGGCATTCGTTCTTACGGTGCGTCTCTATGAAAAGATGGGAAAATCTCGGATAATGTCTGCACCTCCTCGATGTTGGAAAAAATGACCTGGCGCGAGATTGAAGCCGACCAACTAGCCAACCTGCGTAAGCCGATTCTCATTGACGTGCGCTCACCGTGCGAATTCGCTGCGGAGAGAATTCCCGGTGCCGTTAATATTCCTTTGCTAGATGATCAAGAACGTGCCGAAGTCGGCACCATTTACGCCAAGGAAGGCGAAGTGACAGCCAGGCGTCGAGCACTGTCTTTGATATCACCGAAAATTCCAGCTATCGTCGACAGCATTCTCTCGCTCAAGAACAGAGATAGCGCTCTGGTTGTGCATTGCTGGCGGGGCGGGCTGCGCAGCGAGGCTGTGGCTACTTTCCTCACCATCGTAGGTGTTGACTGTTGGCGCCTCCGCGGCGGATATAAAGCATGGCGGCGCATGGTGTTGAATGATTTCGCTCGGGTGTCGCTCGATGATCTCCGATTTGTTGTTTTGCACGGACGGACTGGTGTCGGAAAGACCGCTGTGCTGGAGGCGTTGCGCGATCGTGGGCAACCCGTTCTTGATCTTGAAGGACTGAGCAATCATCGAGGCTCTATCTTTGGCGGGCTCGGATTGAAGGAGCAGCCTACGCAAAAAAATTTCGAGGGTAGCCTCTGGAAACAGCTCCAGGACTTGAACGGTGATGTGTTCGTTGAGGCAGAGAGCCGCAGGTTGGGGCGTATCGCTCTGCCGGACTTTATGCTTGAAGGGATAAAACACGGTCGCCGCATTCTTGTCGTTGGCAGCTTGTCGGCAAGAGTGGAGCGGATCGCGGCGTCATATGCTGGCGCCGCGAGCGAGGAATTGGTGCAAGAAGTACTCGCACTGATTTCAGCTCCAGCAATGATCGAGCGCCTGGGCAAAGAGAGAGCAATGCATCTGGCTGATCTGGTGCGCAATCGAAACGTTGAGGCGGCCGTCTCGATGCTGCTGCAAGACTACTATGATCCACTATACGATCGGTACATCAAAAAGAATGAGCCGTTTGAGTGCACCGTATGCAGTGACTCGACCGAAGATGCGGCCGAAGAAATCATTGCTTTCACCGGCAAGTCGATCGCCCGCTCAAGCGCCTGCCGCTGATTGCTGCTGCTTCAGTGGTCACAAGAGTGCCAAGGATCTAAATGGACGGATTTTTTGCGATGTACTGACCATCATCGTTGTGCTTCAAGTCGCGCGATGGCACGGTCTATAGCAGCTACTGCCTCGCTCAGCTTTCCAGCCTTCACGAGAGGCTCAAACTCACTTTGAAATGAGTCGAGTACGGCGCTGATACGGCGTGGATCACCGCCGCGGCCCACCAGGTCACGCGCCGCTTGCTGTAGTTTTGGGAGCTTGGAATGAATCGCGGTCATCTGCCCAACCTCACCCGAGCAGAACCAGGTTGAAGGTAGACGCTCCCCTGATAGCCATTTCTTGACGGCAGGGATCACTCCTGAGTGCTTAACAGAGTATGGATTGTTTGGCGGATCGTTGATGTTCCATCCATAGACGTTTACCACTTTTGCCCCATGGGCAACGAGTCCGCCAAGATATTCCTCATACTGCTTCTCGGTTTGTGAAATACCCGGCTGTCCCGTGCATGCATAACTCTCCACTACTGCCCAGGTCTTGCCGGTCTCGGGTGCATGCGCTTTGCGCAATTGGGCAACCAACTCGTTGAGGTCCACCGCACTGCGCACCACGGTAAAGCCGGGACGGCTGTAAGGATTAACGGATGATTCAACAGGTGGTGAGAGATTGCCTGAACCGGCTCTAGATCGGTCTTCAGACTCTTTCAACCGGTCACGATAAACCTTCAAACTATGGTTAGTGCTGGTGAAGTGCGTATAGATCCGCTCCTTAGGCAGCCCAGATTGCCACAGCGTCTTTGCTTGGACTTCGGCATAGTCGTGCGCTACTTTGAAGAGGAGATCTTGGACGATCCTGTTCACGCTCGTATGCTGCGCTTGTGCCAGCCGCTCTATGGACTGTCGACTGTAACCCATCGCATACAACGAGTGATAGCCTATCGGGACCATGTCCTCTCTGGACATGCGTACCTTGACAGGAGGATTCTGCGTCATGTCCGACCCTGCTGCCTCGCCTGGCTTGCCGGCGTATCCGTCGTATCCTCCGCTAAAATCGGGCACCTGAGTTTCATTACCGGACGCAACGCCGGCAAAAAGATAATCCTTCCTTTGTTCTCTCCACCTCTGCAGGCGCAGCGCGATGGGCTCAGCGACGCATTCTTTCAATCGCTTGCTAATGGCTGTTCTGAAGGCCGGGCATGCAAAACAAGGAGGAGACGCCGGGTAGACGGCCGCCGGATCTCCCCAATTGAGCCAATATCTGGGCACGACTGGTCCGTGACTTTCGCCGGGCTTCGGGAAGTCTGACCACTCCACCATTTCCGAGTTTCTTGAGAGTGCTGGGTTTGCCCACCAGAAATGCTGGTCATCGAGATGCAAGAACACCGGGATGTTATTGCGCTCCGCCAGATCGAGGGCGCGGACCACCTGCGCTTTCAACTGATCCGGCTGCAAATTGAGGGTCGGCGTGAGTGAAACTGAGAAGCCGACATATCTTTGCTGTCCGGCATGCTGCTCACCAAAGGCCTTTCTGATTTCTTCGACCGAAGTTCTCTCGATCGAATCCCACACCGACTCAGGTTGGACAATCCCATTCACATTGACCGGGCCCAGCGTCTGCGGCCCCATTATGGAAAAGACGACATAGTTAGGCTCGCCCACCGCTGCGAACGTTGCAGCCGTCCAAAATGCTGCAATCAACGCGACGCACGCACCAAATTTGTTGTTGTTGCCCACAGCTCAGATATCTTCCCTAAATGTGCCTCTACAATTTTAGACGCGCAAGCTGGGTCTATAGGGTCGTCGTTATATAGTTTTTCGATCGAGTCAAATTAGTTGCTCAATCCTTTGAAACTTCGAATCCATCAAATGCTTCTCGAACGAGTGTCTGAAGCGTTTCAACCTCTACATCAGTGAGTTCGCTGAACTCATCACGTCTTCTTTTCTTGGGCAGTAGCCAATCATTTTGTCGCATAAACATAATGAAGTTCTCGGCCATCCGGTTTGGCAGTTCTACCGTGTCAATGATTCGTTGCATGGCTTTGTCGTGACGCTTGAGATACTCGATTTCGTAAGGCAGGTCTTTCTCGATGGTCTCCTCGACGCACCGATAGAGAAATTCTGCTGCCTCAGTGCAATCAAAGTATCTATATAGATCAGCGGTGTCGTTACGCACTTCCACGTTGCCGCGAGGCGTTGGAACCCACTGGATGAAATTCATTAGTGGCGCAGAATGAGCCTGTAGGACGGTTCGATATTGGTCGATCCAATTAAGCATCACGGAAGAGACCGGAAACACCAGACCCGGAGGACTGAACCTCTTCTCCGCGAGAGTATGGTGAATCAAGCAGCGATGCAGGCGACCATTGCCATCTTCAAACGGATGGATATAGGCAAAACCAAATGCAATTGCAGTTGCTTGCAAAACGGCATCCAATGACGATTCTCCCATGATCGAATTCGCTTGAGTGAGTCCATCTATGAGATCATCCAGATCCTGAGGGCGCGCTCCAATAAACTCTGGAAGTGGTTCGTTGTCGGTTGTCCTCTGTCCCAAGAAGACGGAATCGTCTCGCAGACCTGGTTTTATAAATCGATAATCGCCGATCAAAATGCTATGAAGTCTATTTAGCTCTTCCTTGTTTAGAGGGTGTTTTCCTACTTGCTGAACTGCTTTGAGCCATCGCTCTCGTGTATTGATCGGAAGGCGTTCACCTTCAATTGCAAAGCTTGCTTGTGTGTCTGCCAACAATAGAAAGCTGGCGGCTCGTGCGATGAGTAGTGGGCTTACCTTATTCAAAATTGATTGCGCACGATCTGACAGTTGTTTCCCAATGAACGTGTTCAGCGACTCAGTGCGTCGAATGACCGGGCAAAATCTGCGAGTGCCAAGCAAGTTATTGCGAACTCGATGCCGCGCCGAAACAATTCCGCTGGTCACAAAATACCGCTCACCATCGAGCAAGTCGACGTTCGAGACTTTCCCGGAGTCGGGCACGTCGAGAACCTTTTCAGTTAAGTATTCGTATAAAAACCAGATCCTGCGAACTAGTGGACCAGTCGGCGCAGACTTCACATATCGGACTAGCTCCTTTTCTGGAATGACCATGAAAATGCGCTTGAGAACAAGTAGATCGAGATCTTCGTGACGAAGCGCAAATACTAGATGCGCATCAACATTGCTTTCTACGGCATACTTGCTATCGAAAATCCGCCAATTGCCGGTATCCTTCTTGATTTGCTTGATTCGTTGCGAGGATACACACGCTGGCTTTCTCACGGGAGCTTCTACGTTGAGATTGTGCACCAGCGCCGCCATTCCGATAAGAGAAGCATCTCGTGGCACATGCTTCTCCTGAAAGACGGCAGGATTTTCTAGGTTCAGTTTCACGGTGGAAAATCCTTCTCCCTGGTGGTATTTATGTCATTATATAGGGTTTGGGTGGAAAATACTTTACTTCTGAGGAAAATTCGGTAGTGTTTGACCTCCAAACAGCCGAAAGGTGGAAAATCAATCTCCCGGGTGGAAATTCCTTCACTATTGCCACATATTCAGCTCGTATTGTGTTTGTATAATTTCGGCATGGAAAATTCGAATCCAGAGAGTTGTCAAACGTGCTTCCGGTCCAAGGTTGCGGCTGGCTCACAGTCACAAACGCAATGGATATCAGTTTGCAGATGCGAGCGTCCTTACTCGCCTAGTTCTCAATTCTCAATCGATGTATGCGCGAATTGCAGACGGCGCGTGGCGAGTAATGCCGCCGGCAGAGTACAGTGCCCTGGCCTTTGTTCTTGTGAAACGCCGGACGCAAAAACAATCCCAACGTACATAAAGCAAAATGAGAGCGATGCGGTTGCGTTTGACCTGGCCACTATAGGAATGTCACCAGACAGTTTTCCGCTGGAGCGATACGCGCCGGTCGGCTTGCTTGGCGATGGCGCCAGGGCAACAGTAATTCTCGCCAGAGATAAACAGCGAGGAACAAAAGTCGCCGTAAAATGCTTCAAAAAGATCGCGCCGGCAATGCAGTCGACGTTCCAGAGCGAGGTGAAAAAGAACCAGCAACTTACTCACACAGATATCGCGAAGATTGTCGACGTTGGATTTCATAATGGCAAGGCACCGTATCTGGTGACAGAGTACAAAGACGGTTTTAATCTGGAGCAATGTCTGGCGCTGCATGGAATACCCAGTCATGACGTAGCGGTAAACATTCTGATCGCTGTTTGCGAAGCGCTGATATATGCTCAAAAGCAGGGTGTGCTTCACAGGGACATCAGACCAGGAAACATTATTTTTCTAGACGATATGAATTCAGAACCGTCAGTTTCAATAACTGATTTTTCTTTACCTAAAGTCAAGGCGACCCAGGAGCTGACCGAATCATACGATGCTCTCTACATGTCTTGCGAAGAAGCGCGTGGTTTGGAATATAGCGAGAAGTCGGAAGTTTACTCAATTGGATGCGTTGGATATTCGCTTCTGACGGGCAGACCGCCGTTTCAGCATGGTACTGTCCTCGATATCAAGAACATGCATGGCTTGAAGTTGCCACCTAAGATTTCTGACATCAAGTTTGAAAGCACCAGACCTAAAGATCTCGAAGAAATTATCGAACGATGTTTAGAGAAGGATCCCAGCTATCGATTTGAAACAATAGCAAAGTTACTCGAGCGATTAGAGGTATTTCCTCGCAGGCAGAAGATGCTCATATCGACGGCGCTTGCTGCAAGGAAAAAGAAAAAGATACTGCGAATTGCCATTGTCGTCCTGGTTGTAGTGGCTCTATGCGCACTCCTGGGATACTTTCTTCTTCGCCCTCACTGAGAATCACTACTCAACGCTGCTACTGGAAGGCGAAACCAGAATCGACTTCCCTCGCCTGGTGTACTGCTCACGCCGATTGAGCCGCCGTGCTGCTCAGTGATGGCTTTGCAGATGGCTAATCCCAAGCCACTTCCGTGCTTGCTATCTTCGCGAGGACGCAGCTGCTGGAAGGCAACGAAGAGGTTGGCCTGGTCGGCAGCAGAAATGCCACGTCCATGATCGGTGACGGCAAATTCTATCATCTGATCGACCGGCGCCACCGAAACCTCAATCGCCTTGCCTTCCTCAGAGAATTTGATGGCATTGGATATCAAATTGACTAATACACGG
>Ga0206819_10187_pt1 | contig 22334 bp, 15 predicted proteins | sample Alteio_BWOrgCont_87_FD_152855 | JGI IMG/M metagenome (GOLD analysis project Ga0206819, IMG submission 152855) | Enriched cells from forest soil in Barre Woods Harvard Forest LTER site, Petersham, Massachusetts, United States -... | ecosystem: Environmental > Terrestrial > Soil > Temperate forest >... | reverse complement strand
TGCAGGTTCCGCGAAACGTGCTGATCTTCACCACGTTGGCGACCGCGGGATTGCTGGCGCGCGCGGTGGCCCGAGGCTATCGCCGCGAAGTCGACAGCCTGGCCCGAGTCGAACAGGAGATGCGGGCCCGGCGCGCGGCCGAAGAGCAACTCGAATTTCTGGTGGAAAGCAGTCCCGCGGCGGTATTGACGACGTCTTCGAGCGGTGAGATTCTGCTGGCCAATCCGGCCGCGCACCGGCTCTTCGGAATTACGCAGGGAACCCTGCCGGGCCGCGGAATCGCCGAGTATGTGCCGGCGCTTGCCTCGGTGCCGTCGGTGAATGAAACAGATCGCATTTTCCGGACGCAGATGCAGACCCGGGGACAGCGTCAGAGCGGGGAAGTGTTCCTGGCCGATGTTTTTTTCGCGACCTACGGCACGCCTGCCGGAGCGCGCCTGGCCGCGCTGCTGGTGGACACCTCCGACCACTTACGGGAGCGTGAGGAGGCTAGCCTGGAACAGCTTCTGGCCGGATCGCGAATTCTGGTGGCCGCGGTGTCTCACGAAGTTCGCAATGTATGCGGGGCCATCGGAGTGATGCATGAGAACCTTTCGAGGCAGGGAACTTTGCGGGGCAACAAGGATTTCGACGCCTTGGGATCGCTGGTCGAAACGCTGGCGAAAATCGCGTCGCTTGAATTGAAGCAAAGCACCGGTACATTCGAGCCCGGCGGTGTGGATCTGCATGAGTTGCTGACGGATCTGAGAATCGTGCTCGAGCCGTGCTGTGAAGAGACGGGAATCGAGCTGCAATGGGACGTTCCCCAAAATCTTCCGTTGGTCCAGGCCGACCGGCATAGCCTTTTGCAGGTGCTGCTCAACCTGACCAAGAACAGCCAGCGCGCGCTCGAAGGAGTCGCGGACAAGACCATTTCGATTTCGGCGCAGGCGCGCAAGGACGGCGTGGCCATACGCGTCACGGACAATGGCCCGGGTGTCGCGGACCCGCATCATCTGTTTCAACCTTTGCAGAAGGGCGCCGACGCGACGGGGCTGGGTCTGTATCTCTCGCGCGCGTTCCTGCGCTCATTTCGCGGGGAGCTACGCCATGAGCCCGTCGAGACCGGATGTTCTTTCGTCATCGAGCTGGCTCTGGCGCCCGACATGAGTGAAGAGACGACCATCGAGGATCCGCATGCCACGCATACGATTGTTGCTTCTTGACGATCACGTGCTCTTCCGGGAAGGCGTGAGCCGGCTGTTGACATCGGAAAGCGATTTCGAAGTGGTCGCGCAATGCGGGACGGCGGCGGAAGGCCTGGACGTGCTGGCGCGAACGCCGGTCGATATCGTACTTCTGGACTACGATCTTGAAACCGATACGGGGACGCGGTTCATTTCCGCGGCCTACGAGGCGGACTTCCGCGGCAGGATTCTGATGGTGACGGCGGGAATGAATGAGCTGCAATGCTCGCTCGCCTGGAAGCTCGGCATTGCGGGGATTGCGTTGAAGCACAGCTCGCCTGGTCGGCTGCTCGAAGCCATTCGAACGGTGGCCGGTGGAGGCAAATGGAACGATCAGGAGGCGATGGCGCGGTCCACCAGCTCGCCGGCGCGCGCGCTGAGTCCTCGCGAGAGGCAGGTGCTGCGGGGCGTGCTCGAAGGGCAAACCAATAAGGAGATTGCGCACAGCGTCGGCGCATCGCTGAGCTCGGTGAAGGCCAGCCTCCAGCAGTTGTTCGATAAGACCGGTGTGCGGACGCGCGGCCAACTGGTGCGCGTGGCTGTGGAACGATCGTTGGAAACGACGGGTTCGCGATGATCGGCTGAAGGAATTCGGATAGAGAGGGACAACGCATGGGAAAAGCTCTGGTGCTGGGCGGCGGAGGGCCCGTCGGGATCGCCTGGGAATCGGGATTGATCGCGGGGCTCGCCGAAAGTGGAGCGGATCTTTCGAGCGCGGATTTTATTCTGGGCACTTCGGCGGGATCGTTGGTGGGCGCGCAACTCGCGTTGGGAAGGTCGCCCGCGGAGATCGCCGCGCCGGATCTCGCCGGCGCCGTGCCCGTTCCTCCCGCGAGCGGCGGTCCGCCGGATCTGACGATGCTCATTACGAAAATGCTCGAAGCAGCCTCAGGAAAACGGCCGGCGGAGGAGGTGCGCGCCGAGATCGGAGCGTGGGCGCTGAACACGCCCGCCATGACCGAAGAGGATTTCGTCGCGCGGTTCGCACCGTCGCTGGGAGCAGACTCTGACGGGCCGTGGCCCACGAAATCCTACGCATGCACATCGGTCGATGCCGCGGACGGGTCATTTAAGGTCTGGAACCAGGACGCTGGAATTGGCCTCGCGCGCGCAGTCGCGTCGAGTTGTGCGGTTCCGGGGATCTTTCCGCCGATTTCTTTCCGCGGCCATCGATATATCGACGGTGGGATGCGATCGCCCACGAATGCGGATTTGGCCGGGAGCTATGAAATTGTCGTGGTGGTGGCGGTGACGCTGCGATCCATGCCGTCCTTAATCACGGAGGTCTTCAGCCGGCGTTTCGAAGCCGAATTGCAGGCGCTCCGCCACGGAGGAGCCCGCGTGGAAGTGATCGTCCCGGACGAGGAATCCTGCACGGCATTCGGCATCAACCTGATGGACGCGAGCCGCCGCCAGGCTTCCGCCCAAGCCGGATTGCGCCAAGGACGCATCGAGGCCGCTCGCGTGGCCGGGACCTGGCTCTGAGTGAACCATCCAGCACGCCATTCAAAATCGAAGTAATTGTTGTGGCGCTAGACTCGGACGAAAAGTCTGTGTTATCGTAAGCACTTCCTGAGGTGCTCGTCGTGAAAGGCGAGTGAAAAGGGAAGCGGGTGCAAATCCCGCACGGTCCCGCCACTGTAAGCAGTGAGCGAGCGGCGCAGTCAGCCACTGTTCTTCGGAATGGGAAGGCCAGCCGGTATCGCGACGACCTGCGAGTCAGGAGACCTGCCTCAGGGTATGCGCCATGCTTCGAGCGAAGGCAGGTCGTGCTGAGCCCATCCGCATTTCGCGGAGTGCTCTCTCTTCTTGTGTTTTCCGGCTCGACTCGAGATGTGCGCCGCTGGTTCCGTTGAGGCGCGCGTATCTTGACTCTGATTCCCGGCTCTAAAACTCGAATTATCGTTGTCGCCGGCACCCACAGCGGCGCCGGCAAGACGACGGTCGCCACTGGAATCATGGCTGCGTTGCACCTGCGCGGCCTGCGTGTGCAGGGTTTCAAAGTCGGACCCGATTTCATCGACCCCGGTTTTCATCACGCCGCGACGGGGCGGCCCGGCCGCAACCTGGATGGCTGGATGCTGTCGCGTGAAGTGAATCTGGAGATTTTCACACGCGCGATTCAGGACGCCGACGTCGCCGTCATCGAAGGAGTGATGGGGCTGTTTGACGGCAAGAGCTCGTCGTCACTGGCGGGTACGACCGCCGAAATCGCGCTGTGGCTGAACGCGCCTCCGGTTCTGGTGTTGGACGCATCGGCCATGGCCGGGAGTGCGGCCGCGATCGTGCATGGCTTCGATACGCTGCTGCCGGAGCTGCGGTTATCGGCCGTGGTGTGCAATCGAGTATCCGGCGAGAAGCACTACGCTTATCTGCGCGACGCGATTACTGCGCGCTGCCGTCCGGCACCGATCGGATATCTTCCCCGCGATGAGAGCTTCGCGATTCCTGAACGGCATCTGGGACTGCATCTGGCGCAAGAGTCGCTCACCGGCGATCGTCTCGACCGATTGGCGCAGTGGATGGAAGCTCACCTGGACCTGGATCGTCTGCTGGAGTCGAGCGCGCTGGTCGAAAAAGTGGCGGCCGAGCCGGCGATTCCAAGTGCCATCCGCGCGCGCGTCGGCATCGCACGCGATGCGGCGTTCTGCTTTTACTATCACGACAATCTGGAAATGCTGCGCACGCTGGGCGCTGAGCTCATCGAGTTCAGTCCAGTTGCGGATCGAACGCTCCCTCCGGATCTGGATGGACTTTATCTGGGCGGCGGATATCCGGAATTGCACGCGGCAATCCTGTCAGCGAATGCGTCGATGCGAGGAGCGATCGCGGAGTTCATCGCGAGTGATCGACCGGTGTATGCCGAGTGCGGCGGATTCATGTACCTGACGGAAGCGATCGTCGATGCCGAGGGACGAAGCTGGCCCATGGCCGGAATTTTCCCTACCGCCGCACGGATGCAGACGCGCCTGGCCAAGCTTGGCTACATCGAAATTGAAGCTTCCGACGCCGAAGGTTGGCTGGCGCCGGGCGAGCGCGCGCGAGGACACGAGTTCCGCTATTCCGTAATCGACCCTATGCCCGAAACCGTCCGCCGCGCGTATCGAGAGCCGGCTGATGGCTATCGAGTGGCGTCGGTTCTCGGGAGCTACGTCCACCTGCATTTCGGATCTTGTCCCCGCTTCGCAGAGCGGTTTGTAGACGATTGCTCCCGGCGGCGAGCACGAAACAAAACTTTGAACATATGAAAATCATGGCGTTGTCGTTTCTTCTCTTGATCGACTCAATGAGCGCGGAATCCGGCGGATCCATTCGCGGAACGGTGAAAGATCCGCAAGGGCAGCCGGTCGCCGGGGCGACTCTCACGTTGTTCTCACCCACAGGGGGTCCGGGAAGCGCCACCACCAGCGACGCCTCGGGCGCGTACCGCTTCGAGGGCCTGGCGGAGGGCGATTACCTGCTGCGAGCGACCGCTTTGGGATTCACGCCGTTTCTCGCCGAGGACATTCACCTGGGCCCTAACGCTGTTCAGACCAGCGAGGTCGCTCTTCAAGTTGCCGGAGTCCATGAGCAGGTGGTGGTCACCGCGTCGGGGACGCCGCAGCTTCCCGAGCAAGTTTCAAAGGCGACCACCGTAATCGACCAGGCCGACGCGGACGCTCGGGATGCGGCGGCTTTGTCGGACGTGGTCGCGCTGGCGCCGGGCGTGCGCGTGCAGCAGCTCGGCGGGCCGGGTTCGTTCACCACCATTCAAATGCGCGGGCTTCGCGATCAGGACACTGCCGTATTGGTGGATGGCCTGCGGTTGCGCGACGCATCCGCCACGCAGGCCGACGCTTCCGGATTGATTGAAGACCTGATGTTCAGCGACGTCAACCGGGTTGAGGTGTTGAGCGGCTCGGGCTCCTCACTGTACGGGACCAACGCAATCGGCGGCGTGATCAACGTCATCACCGACCAGGGCGGAGGCCGCACGCGCGGGAGCCTGCTGGTGGAAGGCGGATCGCTCGGCGAGTTCCGAGGACGAGGGCAAGTTTCCGGCGGGCTCTACAACGACCGTATCCAATACAGCCTGGGTGCGTCGGAAACCGACGTCACCAACGGAGTCGGCGGGGACCAGCCGTTTCGAAATACCAGCATGCAAGGCCGCGTCACTTTTCACCTTTCGCCGTCGATCCGCCTGACGGCGCGTCTCTATGCGGGCGACTCGTTCAGTAAAGTTCTTGGAGAGCCGGTGCTGCTGGGCTCACCTTCGGGCAACGGAATTGTCGACGCGATTCCGCTTGCACCGGCGCTGGTCACGCTCTATCAAAACGGTACGCCGCTGTCGTCGATCAATACCGGGAATGCAACCTTTATTCCCGCGCCGGACAATCCGGATTCCACGCGCGCCGCACGCTTCATCTCGGCTGCCGTCATCCTGAACGGCCAGGCTACGCCGGCGCTGGATTACGCGGTCAGCTATCAGCTCCTTTCGAACGGCCGCCGCTATGGCGATGGTCCCGCCGGCACCGGCTTTCAGCCCGATGGAAGTACGCGGTCGTTGTATGACGGGCGCATTCAGACGGTGAATGCTCAGGTTCACTATAAGGTCGGCTTCAATTTATTAAGCGCCGGCTATGAATTCGAAAGCGAGACCTATGCGAATGACAATACCGATCAGAGCGATGCGGCAGCGACGAACGCGACCAGTGTGACTCAATTGAGCCATACGGTTTTCGCGCAGGATCAAGTTCAGCTTCTTGGCGATCGTCTGCAGATTTCGGGCGCCTTCCGGGCGCAATACTTCACGCTGGATGCCCCGGAGTTTTTTCCTTTGGCGTCCGCGCCGTATCAGGGAATCGCGTTTCCTTCGCCGACGCCCGCCTACACCGGCGATGGCTCCGCTGCGTATTTCTTTCGCAAGACCGGAACCAAGCTGCGCGCGCACCTGGGACGCGGCTATCGCGCTCCTTCGTTATTTGAAAGATTCGGGACCGGCTTCGATCCGGTGTTCGGCTATTCCGTGTATGGCGATCCGCGCCTGAAGCCGGAACATTCGACGAGCCTGGATGCGGGTCTTGACCAGACCTTTTTCAAGGGCCGCCTCAAGGCCTCGGCCAGCTATTTTTACACCTGGCTTCAGGATGTGATCAACTTCGATACGTCGGGTTTAATCAATCCGGCTACGGATCCGTTCGGCCGTTCGATCGGATATCTGAACACGTCGGGCGGAATATCGCGCGGTGTTGAAACGAGCGCGACGGTCGCGCCCACGCGGTCACTCAAAGTGACCGGCGCATACACCTATGTAAATGCGATCGAGCGCACTCCCATTGTCGGCGATGTGCTTCAGACCTTCGTGGTCCCCAGAAATCAGGTGTCGTTTGTGGTGACGGAACAGCCCACTTCACGGCTGATGCTGACGTTGGACACGCGCCAATCGAGCAGCTATCTTGCGCCCGTCTACGGTGACGTGGTGACGCAAACCTATCGCTTCAACGGGATTCACAAAGTCAACCTGGGCGCCAGTTATCGGATCCCTTTGAAAGAATACCGGGCAATTCGCTTTTTCGTGCGGGCGGATAACATTTTCAACCAGACCTATTTTGAGAGTGGATTCCTAACTCCCGGACGAACCGGGTTGGGTGGTATGCAATTCGAGTTTTGAGCTACTGTCCGATCGCGAACAAAATTGAATTTTGGATGGCGTAAACGGTGCCATCCACGCCGATCACCGTCGGAGTGTAAGCTTCCCCGACGCCGTTCGAGAGCATCACCGACTGGGTAAATGTGTTGCTGTCCAAGTCCCAGCGGTACAATTTCCCGTCCTCGCTGTTGGCCATGACGGAGTGAGTGGCCGGGTCGACCGCGGCTGAGTTGATGCACCATTCTCTGACGCCCGGCTCGGTCGAGCTAGGAGTGGGCCCCAGAATGGTCAGGACTTCGTTCATCACCGGATTTCCGTTCACCGGATCGGATTCGGTTGCGTTCGGATCCAGAATCGCGATCCGATTGAGCCCCGTCCCACCGGCGCCTCCGGCGTAGTCGTTGTATTTCGTCATCAGCAAATACGAAGATTCGCCCGCGTAGGACGGCACCATGAAGCTGGGGACCACGGACGCAGTGTCGTCCCATCCGAACGCGCCGGGAATCTTCTTTTGCGAGAGAAGACTGTCGAAATGCAGCAGCCAGCCGCGATAGTGATTCTCCCCGATAGGGCTCTCGAGCACGCCATAATACACGTCGCCGTCCTCTCCGATGGTGGGCGAGGCCGATGCTTCATCTGTGAGCGTTGAAGCCTGCCCGGAGACTGGATCCAGAAGCTGCGCCGTCGCGAACGGCTGCAAAGTGGTGCTGTTTAGAGCGAGCAGATATCCGTTGGATCCGTTGCTGACGGCAATGTACACCAATCCCAGGCTCTCATTCAAAGCGGGAGCGCAGTTCTGCGCCACTTCCGTGATGGAGGGGTCGCCGGATGCGGTCGCAGCCGCGATCCAGATGCCGGCACCACTCGTGCTGATGCGTGCAATTCCGCTCTGCAACTGCGACGGCGTCGTACCGGTCACCTGGAATCCGAAGTAGATATTGCCGGCGGAATCGGAGGTGATGGGCGTGCTGATCATCACATTGGCCGCGTAAGATTGCGGATCGGCCTGGTAGTTCGCCAGGCCATAGAAAGCGATTTGCCCTTGAGCGCCGGTGGTTGAATCGGGCGAATCGCGATAATACACCGTGCCCCCGGCGCCGGGAAAATAAAGGCGCGACGCCGGGGTGAGCGCGGGAGCAAATTCGGGAACCCAAGTGTGCGGAGGCAGCACGTAGTCGGAGGTCAAGCTCCACTGAAGTGTGCCGTCGGCGGCGTTGCGCGCGTCCACGCGGAATCCCGACGTCGCGCCGGTCTTGACGGGAACGATCACGGTATTCTGCGCTGTCACCAGCGGGGAGCCGTAGTGAATCAGCAGCTCGCCTCCGCTGAGTTGAGGATCCAGATCCACGGGCGTGCTCCAATGCAGCCGGCTGAGTGGTTGGGACGGACTCAGAGAAAGTGCGGTGTGGTGCTCATCGCGCGCGAAGTTGGACCATGCCACGGACGCGGTTGCGCCGGTTCCGAATCCGGACTGTACGATGAACTCGGCTGTGTTCGAAGTTCCGCCTCCGGGCGAAGGATTGACCACCGTCACCGCGAAGCTTCCCGCCACAGCCAGGTCGGAGGCGGTCAACGTGATGCTGAGCTGGTTGCTGCTCACCAGCGTCGCGGAATGGTTGATCCCGTTAAGGTTCACAGTGGACGAAGAAAGGAAACCGGCGCCATTGATGGTCAACACCAGGGAGTTGGTTCCGGGCGCGGCCGAGAACGGGGCAAGCGCCGTGACGGAAGGCGTGGGATTCAGAAACGGCAGCGGGCCGACTGCCATGGTGACGGTGTTTGAAACCACGCCTCCCATCGAAATGGAAACGGGCACCGCCGTTCCCGTTGCCGATTGAGCAGGCACTCGCGCGTTGATTTGATAAACACCGATTTCGTCCGGCTCAAGACCGGAGAACAATACCGTAGCCGCCACGCCGCCGATGGTGACCACCGGAGTCATGGGAGTTTGCGCAAGGGGGCTGGCCGGTGATGGAGCGCCGGTGGCCGGCTGATTGGTCACCGCTCCGAGTCCGGTCGCATAGATGACCACCACCGTGGTCCCCGCAGTAGCGGGATTGGTTGGGTCCATCAGATGATACGTGGTGTCGAAGATCGCGCCCTGGCCGGTTCCCTGCATGTTGAGGCTGAAGATAGCGGGGGCGAATGGCGCCAGGCTGACGTTCTGCGGCACGCTGATTCCATCGTTCAGCATCGCCACCAGGGAGACTTGAGGGAGGCCGGCCAACTCCCACGGCACCTGAAAATTCACGCTGCCGGAAGAGACGTAGTAGAGCGGAGCCGCCTGGCCGTTTCCGAAAACGAGTGACAGTCCCGAGAGGCTGAGAGGAAGCGGCAAGACCGTGGCGGATGCCGGCACGCTGACCTGAAAAGTTCCGAACGCCGTAGCCAGGCTTCCGGGCGCCACCGGTGCTGCCGCATAGCTGGCCGAATTGACCACACCGCCGGGCGTGAGGACCGGCACCTGGGCTCTGAGAATTACTGTCAGTGCAAATATCCACACGAATCTGGTCACTCGCCTTCTCCCCCCAATATTGACGCTCATATCCGGTTTCCGCTGACACGCCGCCGCCTGTCCATTCACGTCCATAATAGTGATGTGATTGAGACGGCTCAGATCCGCCATGCAACATCCGCGGACATCCCGGCGCTGCGGGAATTGATCGACCTGTCGGTGCGGTCGCTCCAGGCTGGGGACTACACTTCAGCCGAGATTGAAGGCGCACTCGGGACAGTCTTCGGCGTGGACAGTCAGCTGATTGCGGATGGAACCTACTTTGTGGCGGAGGCTCCTATCGGAGCCGAGCAAACCATGATTGCAGGCTGCGGAGGCTGGAGCAAGCGCAAGACTCTGTTCGGCGGCGATCATAAAACGGGCCGGGAAGATAGTCTGCTCGACCCAGTCCGCGACAACGCCAGAATCCGGGCGTTCTTTGTGCATCCCGATTGGGCCCGCCGTGGAATCGGCAGCGTGATTCTGCAGGCTTGCGAAAACGCCGCCAGCGAGGCCGGCTTCACCAGCTTCGAATTAGGCGCAACCATCACCGGGGAACGGCTGTACGGTATGAGAGGCTATCGGCCGCTGGAGCAGCTCGACGTCCCGCTCGCTAATGGCGCAATGCTGCGGGTAATCCGCATGGTGAAAAAGGGATGAATGCGGCACCGGCTCGTGTACACAAGCCGGTGCCGCGGATGGTCTACAGCTTGACGGTGACGGTCTTTACTTCGGTGTATTGTTGGAGTCCGTACTCGCCGAGTTCGCGCCCGATTCCGGATTGCTTAAATCCGCCAAAGGGCGCCCTGGGATCGAGCACGTTGTAGCAGTTCACCCATACCGTGCCTGCGCGCACGCTGTCGGCGACCGCGTGGGCCTTGCCGATGTCGCGAGTCCACACTGCCGCGGCCAAGCCATACTCGGTGCGATTCGCGCGCGCGACCACTTCGTCAAGGGACTTGAACGGAATGATGCTCATCACCGGACCGAAGATTTCTTCCTTCGCAATCTTCATATCGTCCTGGACGTCCGCAAACACGGTCGGCTGAATGAAGTAACCGCGATCTCCGACCCGTTCGCCGCCGCACACCAGCTTCGCGCCCTGGCTCTGGCCCGATTCGATGAATCCCATCACTTTATCGAACTGTGCCTGATCCACCTGCGGACCTTGTTCCGTCATGGGATCAAACGGATTGCCCACCTTGCGTTTCCGTGCGCGGGCGCCGCTCTTTTCCACAAACTCGTCGTAGATTTTCTCTTCGACGAACACCCGTGAACCGGCGCAGCAGCACTGGCCGTGATTGAAAAACAATCCGAAGTGCGCGCCTTCCACCGCTTCGTCCATGTGCGTATCCGCGAACACGATGTTCGGACTCTTTCCGCCCAGCTCCAGCGTGACCCGCTTTAGATTGGATTTCGCGGCCGCTTCCATAATCAGATGGCCGACTTCGGTGGATCCGGTGAATGCCACTTTATCCACATCCATGTGGCGTGCGATCGCGGCGCCGGCGGTGGGCCCGTATCCGGGCAGCATGTTGACCACTCCAGGCGGGTAACCGGCTTCGACGATCAGTTCGGCGATGCGTAGCGCGGAGAGCGGCGTCTGCTCGGCCGGCTTCATCACTACCGTGTTTCCAGTGGCCAGCGCGGGGGCCAGTTTCCACGCCTGCATCAGCATCGGAAAGTTCCAGGGAATGATCTGGCCGACCACGCCCACCGGCTCCAGCCGCGTGTAGCAGAAATAATTGCCGTCAATGGGGATGGTTTTCCCCTGAATCTTATCGGCCCAGCCCGCGAAATACCGGTAGCACCCGGCCGTCGCCGCGACGTCCACGGCTTTGGCCACCGCGAACGGCTTTCCATTGTCCAGGGCTTCCAGCGCGGCCAGCTCGTCGGCGTTCTTTTCGATCAGGTCCGCCAGGCGGTTCAGCAACCGGCCCCGCTCTGAGGCCTGCGTCTTCCGCCAGGGCCCGTGTTCGAAAGCAGCGCGCGCCGCGCTGACGGCGATGTCGACGTCGGCCGCATCGGCCTCCGCGATCTGGCAGATTTCCTCACCCGTGGACGGGTCGACCGTTGCAAATGTCTTACCCGAAACGCTGGGCACCCAGCGATTATTAATCAGAAGCTTCGTCGCAGAGACGTGAACCCGGCTCTGGGTGGACGATGGCATGACAGTAGCCATATGACAGACTCCTTTCGAATCGTCGTTCTTACAAAACGCTGTAAGATACCATAGACGATATCACGTCCCGGAATGATGAGGAATCGGTCCGTGCAAACCGTTACACCTGCCAAAATCGCCTGCCCGGGACGCTTGCGACGCTGGAGGGCACGGGGTAAAATCGGCCTCTCTCGGCTCGCGATTTCAGGTCCCATCCCGTAGCCGACCATTCAAGCAAGTAAGAAGCGAAGTGGTGGGCTTGACAGAACTCGAATCTGTGACCTCCTGCGTGTCAAGCAGGCGCTCTAACCAACTGAGCTACAAGCCCTTCAGTGGACGATTTCTTAACAGTTTATCACGGTGAGTCACCATTGTGATCGCATTACCGCGAGTCGCGCCGCGTCAATACCACCAGCAGCAGGGCAATTCCGTACAACCCCGCGCCGATCAGCAGAGTGGCTCGCAGGCCCAGGTAAATTCCCAGGACCACGGCCATCGCCGAACCGAGCACGCTGGCAGCCGCGTTCAGCGACCACGCCCAGCGCACCGCCGGAGCATAGTGGCGCTCCAGCCGGCGCAGCCCGGTTGGGAACGGCATCCCCATGAAGAAAGCCGCGGGAAAAATCGCGACCGCCGTGATCGCCATTTTCGCGATGCCGGGCCAGGCGGCTGCGGCGGAGGCCAGTGGTGCCGCCGCGTATGCCAGCGCGGTCACCAGCACCGCGATCGCGATCAACACCCCACTCAATCGTCGATCGTCACCCGCGATCACGCGGCTGCTGAAGTAACTGCCGGCTCCGCTGGCGATCAGCATCGAGAATACGATCACCGTCAGCGCATAAGTCGGATGGCCCAGCAGCAGCACGAATTTCTGAATCAAGGCGAGCTGGATCAGAATGTATCCGGCGCCCAGGCACAGGAAATACATCAAAAACGCGATTACCCGGTTTTGTTTGGGAATCGCCGCGCCCAGCAGCGCCCTGGGCAGCAGCAGAATCAGCGCCGTCGCGCCCGCGCTTACCGCCAGCACACTGAACAGGAGTGGGACTGCCCGGTTGATCTTGTAATCCGCGTTGGAGGTGCTGGCCGTCGATAGAAAATTGCGGATGTCGCGCGGCTGCACGGTGTAGAAGAAAAACGGGCGATCGTCGGAAACCGGTTCGACGTTATACCGATAGCTCGCGTAAAATGCCGCCGGATCCGCAGAGCGCAGCAGTTGACCAAAGGGATTCGACGGCGCATCGCCGGGCGTGTACAGCATTTGCATCGGCGTCGACCCGATCTCCCCGCGCAATCGCGAAATGTCGTCCGCGCTGAAGGGATGGCGCGAAATCAACACCGTGTCCTGCGCTCCCCAGCCGTTGAGATTCGCGGCGTCGGCGCGAATCACCATCACGTTTCGCCACGGCTCATTTTCTCCGAACCGGTGCAGCGCATCGATGGCCAGCGAAATCAGACGCAGCGATTCGCGCGGCGGATCCAGGCCCCATCGCGTAAACGCCAGAATCCCATCGTCGGTCAGGTGACCTAGATAATCCGCAAACGCGTCCGTGGTGTAGAGATTGTTTTCCGAAAGCGCGAACGCGCCCGCCGCCGTGGAAGCCCAGGTGTCCACCAGCGTGGCCTGAAGCACCTGGTATTTTTCAGTGGTGCGCCGCACAAACGATCGGCCGTCCTCCACCACCACATGCACCTCCGGCCGAAGGTACAGGCCGTGGCTTTCCGCAAGGAACTTGTCGCGCATGATAGTCCGCGCGATGATCGGATTGATTTCGACGCCCGTGATATCGCGGCTGCCGGAAGCCAGCGCTCGCGCCACATCGTAGCCGCCGCCCGCGCCCAGGATCAGAGTCTTCGCGCCGGGACGCACCAGATACGGAACACCCGGACCTTCGTGGGTGAGCTTGAAGCGCTCCGCGTCAGTCAGATGATCCCAATCGAATGAGGCGATCCCGGTGGCCGCATCGGCGTCGATGACGATGCTCCAGATGCCTTGAAAATGGACGCCCACTCGCGAGAAACTGTTCCACGCCACGAACCGTTCCGGGGGCAACCGCTGGCCTTTGGCGTAGCGGACGTCCAATAGATGGCTTTTGAAATTCACCACCATCAGGCCCACCAGCAGGAGCGACAGCGCGACTGCCGCAGCGCGCCGCCGGGCCGATCCCGCCAGGTTGAACCAGATCGCCGCCGCGACTCCGTAGAACACCGCCGCCGCGATCATCGTGTTCGGTCCGCCGAATACATCCAGAAACGGAATCAGCACCAGGCATCCCGCCGCGGCGCCCGCCAGATCGAAGAAATACGCGCGATCCACTCGATCGATGGCTTCTGAAATCGCCAGCGACGTCACCGCGCCGGCGAAGAAAAACGGTAGCGCGGACGCGATATAGACTACCGCCAGCGTTCCCGTTCCCAAATTGTCGGATCGCGAAAGAATGAACCACAGTGCAGCCACCACCACTAGGCCGTTGGCCATCGACATGGCGCCCAGCTTCGCAAACAGGTTGCCGCGCCGCGCCGCGATCACGTATGAAAAAACTCCGCCCGCGCCCAATCCGAACAGCGCCACCGAGATGGCCAGAAAGACCAGGTGATAGTAAAACACCACGGAGAACAGCCGTGTCAGCGTCAGTTCCAGCATCAGCGTGGCCAGCGTGGTGATGCTTAAACCAAGATAAAGCTGCGGCCACCGGACGTTCGCGGTGGCGGATTCGGTAACGGTGGGAGAGGAGCTGACGCGCGGCAAAATACTACTTTAGCAGCGCGGTCGTGTCCAGTCCGGTAAGTCCGCCGGCCACGCCCAGAACCTGCGAAACAAAATTAAGCGAGATCCGCGAATCGATCAGCATCATCGGCAGCGCGGCCAGCCACGGGTGTTCGGGAAGCTCCTCAAAGGCCAGCAGAAGAAACATCGGAGTCAGCCCGCGGCCGAAGCTATACACCACTCTCCAGGTGATCGGGTTGCGCAGGGCCATTGAAGCGATGGCGAATGCGTAGGCGGCCGAAGCACCAGGAGTCCATCTCCGCTGCCACGCGAAACGCGCGGCCAGAACCAGTCCAAGCGCGTATCCCGCCAGCGCGACGTAATCGAAGGTGACGCCGGCCGCGCTTTTGAACGGCGACATCGGGTACACCGCCGGATGCGCCAGCGCGCTGAAAAATCCCGCCATCGGAATCCACGACATGGCGAATAGAAGCGGCGGCGCGGGCCGCAGGTGTTGCAGGTATACGAACCAGACCACCGTCGGCAGTGTGGCCGCCGCCATCCACACCGCCGCCGCGAATCGCTTTCGCGTGGCGACGTATAAGGCATACGCCGCGATCATCGGCACGGCTTGTTCCTTGGTGAGCGCGGCGCAAGCCAGCAGCACGAAAATTTTCCAGCTCGGGCCCTCCTTCGCATACCACACGAACCCCGCCACGCAAGCCGCGACTGCCACGTCTACCGTCATACGATCGATCGACGTCAGCGCCGCCGGCGTAAGCAGAAACGCCAGTCCCCATTCGGGACGCAATCCCGCCCGCGCCACGATCCGAGACGACCAGTATGTTCCCAGAAAGACGAATCCCAGCACCACCGCGTAGTAGGCGCGATGGATCCACGCGTCTCGTCCCAGCGCCAGCAACCATGCCAGCGCCGGCACCAGAATCCGCTGATAGAAAATCGCCGGACCGTCGATGGCATCCGCGGCTCCGCGCCGCATCCACGGATCGTGCGCGATCAAATGATATTCCTGTCCGTCGAACCCTTCGCTCCCGGGGAAAATGTACAGATTTTCAGAGCGCAGAAAATCCGGGACTGGCATATGCGGCGCAATACAAAACAGCGCACTCCAGTTGCCGCCATAGTTGTAGTGCACCGTCAAAAATTGCCACAACCACGCAAGGGCCACCGCGCAGAGTGCGACCACAGCGGCTCTTTTCGACACCACCATCTACATCATGGCCGCCGGCGGAGCAGGATCCTCCGGCCGGCCGGCGTTTTTGAGCGGAATGCGAATCATCACGAATGCGAGCACCAGCAGCGCCACGAATCCGGCCAGGTAGGACGGGTCGGTGTGAAACAAGCGGGGTACGATCTGATAAATCGGGATGTCCTTGAATTTGAAATACGCGAATAGCAAGCCGGTGAGCGCTTCTCCCGCGATCAGGCCGCTGGCGATCAGGATGCCCGTGTTTTCCACGCGCGTGCGCTGCGCTTCATTGTTGCCCGCTGCGCGGCTGCGCGAATCTGTGATCCACCGCAGAATGCCGCCCGTGAAAATCGCCGCCGTGGTCGCGAATGGAAGATACATTCCGATGGCCACCAGCATCGGACTCTTCACGCGAATCAGAATCAGCATCACCCCCAGAAACGCGCCCGCGACCACCAGCGGCCAGGCCATTTCTCCGCCCACGATTCCCTGCGCCAGCGCCGCCATCAATCCCGCCTGCGGAGCTGCCAGCTTCGGATCGCCAAACCCGGTCCCGCCGCTCTTGATGTTTCCCTGTTGCAGAATGTACAGCGGGTAATACATCACCATGCTAGCCACCACCACCGCGATCAATTCGACAATCTGGATGTAGCGTGGAGTTCCGCCCAGAATATAGCCCGCCTTGAAATCCTGCATCAGTTCGCCCGCGACCGCCGACGATACGCACACAACCGCGGCCACTCCTAACACCACCGCGACACCGCCGGGTCCCGAAACCCCCAGCGCGACCATCAGCAGCGCCGCAATGATCAAAGTCGAAAGCGTCAACCCCGAAACCGGATTGTTCGACGATCCAATGACGCCGCACAAGTTCCCCGAAACGGTAGCGAAGAAGAATCCGACGATCAACATAACCACTGCCGCCACCACTGCGCCCAGCATCTGCCCCGAAATGTAAAAGTACAGCGCGATCATGGCTAAGAACACCATGAAAATCAGCGACAGCACGACCTTCGAGCTCATATACCGCTCGGTGCGCTTCATCGATTCCATAGGCGGCGCGCCATGCCGGACTTCTGCGATCGCGCGTCCCAGGCTCGACGTCAGACTGCGGCCCATACGAATCAAAGTGTAAGCCGCGCCCACCATCATTCCGCCCACCGCGATCGGCCGCACGATGTAGCGCCACACCGCGTAGGCCATATCGGTCCAGCCCTTGTCGCCCGCGCCGGCCGGCATAAAGTTATGGAGCTGCGGTCCAAGAAAGTACATCATCAGAGGAACCATGACGCCCCAGGCCAGAATGCTTCCCGAAAAATTCAAAGCCGCCAGCTCCGGCCCGATCACGTACCCCACGCCGATCAGGGCCGGACTTACCGACGGCGCGGACACAGTAGAAATCGCGCCGGTCTGCAGGATATTCTGACTGCCGCGCGTGCCGAGCCGTACAAAACTTTTCCCGTACTCGCCCACTCGGACCACAAAATCCTTGTCGACTGCGTATAGCGCAAACTCGCCCAAAGCCTGCACCAGCGTTCCCAGCCCGATGCTCCAAAACAAATATCGAGCCGCATCCGCCCCGCGCTGCCCAGCCTTATGGATCTCCGCCGCCGCCACCGATTCAGGGAAGGGAAGCGAAGGATCCTCCACCAGCGCGCGCCGCACCAGCGAAACAAACAGCACGCCCAGCACTCCGCCCGTCACGGTGAGCGCGGTCGATTTCCAATACGCATGCGCCGGATCGAACGAAGTCCACGACCCCGACATCAAAAACGCCGGCAAAGTAAAAATGACGCCGGCCGCGACGGATTCTCCAATCGACCCGGCGGTTCGCGCGATGTTCTCTTCAAGGACAGTCCCCTTGAACGCCTTAAGCACCGCCATCCCGATCACGGCCGCAGGATAAGTAGCAGCGATCGTCTGCCCGGCATGCAATCCCAGATAAGCATTCGCGGCGCCGAGGACGACAGTCATCACCAGCCCCAGCAGCACCGCCCGCAGCGTAAACTCCTTCATCTTGACGTTTTCAGGAACGAAGGGCTGATGCTTGACGGGAGTTGGGGTCATCGTGTTTACCGGGTTCTAACCGGACGATCATATCATTGCCCCAGCGCGCCGATGGACCGGGGACGATGTAAATTGGACGCTGCGGCGTCGCCTGCCGCTCTTGATCTTCCCGGCTACCCACTCTCGACTCCCCGCTCATGCTAGTCTGATTCTTTCGATGACCCAATCCCCCGCGACCCTTAGGACCACTCCGCTCAACGCCACCCATCGCCGCATGGGAGCCAAAATGGTCGATTTCGGCGGCTGGGACATGCCCGTCCTCTATTCCAGCCTGCTTGAAGAACACCACGCCGTTCGCCGGCACGTGGGGATTTTCGACGTCAGCCACATGGGTGAAATCGAGGTCCGTGGACCGGAAGCGCTCAAGCTGGTCGATTATGTCTCGACCAACGCCGCATCGAAATTGAAAATCGGTCAGGCGCAGTATTCCGGGCTGCTCTATCCTCACGGCGGTTTCGTCGACGATATCCTGGTCCACAAAGTCGCCGACGATCATTTCTTCCTGTGCGTCAACGCGTCGAATCAGGACAAAGACTACGCGCACATCGCCGAGCACAATAAGTTCAACTGCACCGTCGAAAACGCGGGTGACCGTTACGCGCAGATCGCCATCCAGGGTCCCCGGGCGCAGGATACGCTGCAAAAGCTGACCCCCGTCGACCTCGCGCCGATCAAATATTATTGGTTTGCCGACGGCACGGTGTCGGGCACGCCCGCGCGTATCGCCCGTACCGGCTACACCGGCGAAGACGGCTTTGAGATTTACGTTGCGCCCGCCGAATCGCCTCGAATCTGGGACCAGATCCTCGAAGCCGGCTACGAATTCGACATCAAGGCCGCCGGCCTGGGCGCGCGCAACACGCTACGCCTGGAAGCGAAAATGGCGCTCTACGGCCATGAGATGGACGCGACCATCACTCCTTTCGAAGCCGATCTGGCCTGGATCGTCAAGCTCGACAAGGGTGATTTTATCGGCCGCGATGCGCTTATCAAACAGAAAGAACAGGGGGTTAGCCGCAAGCTGATCGGATTTGAAATGCTCGGCCGCGGAATCGGCCGCGACGGCTACGAAGTCCACGTCGACCAGAAGGCCGCGGGCTGGGTCACCAGCGGAGGGCCCGCGCCCAGTCTGAACAAAAACATCGGGTTGTGTTATTTGCCCGCCAGCCAGTGCGAGATCGGCCGCACCATCCATGTGATGGTCCGCAATCAGCCCGTGGAGGCTGTCACCGTTCCCACACCTTTCTACAAACGAGCCAAATAAATGTACCCAGAAAATTACCGCTACACCAAAGAACATGAGTGGGTGAACGTCGAGGGCGATACCGGAACCATTGGCATCTCCGACCACGCCCAAAAGGAGCTCGGCGATATTGTCTACGTCGACCTGCCCAAGGTCGGAACGACGGTCGAAAAGGGCAAAACGCTCGGGTCGGTCGAATCGGTGAAAGCGGTCAGCGACATTTATTCGCCGGTTTCAGGCGAAGTGGTAGCCGTCAACGATCTTCTGGCGGGAAAGCCCGAAAAGCTCAACGAAGATCCTCACGGAGCCGCCTGGATGGTCAAGATCAAACTGTCCGTCCCGGCCGAGGTTGCAGACCTGATGTCCGCCGCCGACTATAAGAAATACGCCGGCGAAGAATAGCTCCTTTAAAATCAATTACTCCCGGGAGACCAGCTTCAGCCCGTCCAAAACCGTAGCAAGAAAAGTCAACTTCCGGTGACGAAACCCCCTTTTCGCTCGTCCATACCTGTGAGGATTGACGCAGATGACTGGCCTGGGCGAGCCTTCCGCAACCGAATGACCCTGTCCTGCATCAATTAGATAGGCGACTTCCCTCACGCCGCGGCTCCGATAACGGCCGCCCCAAAATCGAATCAGTAGAGAGAGCCAAATGGAACAATTAGAACAATACGAGCTTGGCTTGACCCATGAGGAATCTCCGGATTTCCTGGAATCCGAAATTCCTGAAAACGAAGAGGTTGGCACTGGACACGACCCCTCTTCCACGGACGACCCTGTACGGGTCTATCTGCGCGAAATGGGATCCATCCGCCTGCTGAACCGGCAGGGTGAGATCGATCTGGCAAAGCGCATGGACCGTGGTAAGTTTCACTCAGAAAAGGCACTTTCGCGCTCGCCGCTGGTCTGGCGCAGCGCCTTGGCAACCTATGACCAAGCCCGCCAGGCGGAAACCCCACTGGAGGATCTGGTCGAAATCCCCACTCCCAAGGCCCGCAATGAAGTGACGCGGCGCTTCTCGAAGCTGGCTCGCCTGGACCAACAACTGGTGGAGCTTGAAAACAAGATCGCCTCGACGCCGGAACGACACGTCAAAGTCCGGGCGCAACTGGAGCGCGAGCGTCCGCGCCACTGGATCCGTTGTTCCCATGAGTTGCGGGCGATCCCGTTTCGCCCGGCTCAGTGGAAACAATTTCGAGATGTGGTGGACGCCGCTTCCGTGACCGATCGGCAAGCCCGCCACACCATGGCTGCCGTTCGCCGTGGAGAAGCCGAAGCCAAAGCCGGCAAAGCCGCTCTGGTGGAAGCCAACCTTCGGCTGGTGGTTTCGGTAGCCAAGAAGTACGTGAATCGTGGCCTGCATCTGCTTGACCTGATTCAGGAAGGCAATCTGGGCTTGATCCGTGCTGCCGAGAAATTCGACTACCGGCTGGGATTCAAATTTTCGACCTACGCCGTTTGGTGGATCCGGCAGGCGGTGACGCGCGCCATTGCCGACCAGTCGCGCACCATTCGCATCCCCGTTCACATGAACGAGACGTTGACCAAATACCTGCGCTTCTCCCGCGAGCTTGAAAAAGAAATGGGCCGCACGCCCAGCAACCAGGAGATTGCCGCCAAGATGGAGACCACGGCCGACAAAGTCGCGGAGCTACGCGCCATCTCGCGCGATCCGGTCTCGCTCGACCTGCCGGTGGGCCGCGACGGCGAATCCGTCCTGGGCGACCTGATCGAGGATCACACCATCGGCTCGCTGACCGATCCGATCATCCAGCAAAGCGTCCGCAACAGCACAGCCGGCGCGCTGCGCAGCCTTTCTCCCAACGAGGAAAAGATCATCCGCATGCGTTTCGGTATCGGCTACGACCGTGAGCGAACGCTGGCCGAAATCGCCCGCGACTTCGGTCTGACGCGGGAACGCATCCGCCAAATCGAGCTGAAAGCGCTCAAACGCCTGCGCGCGCCGGAAAACCTGCAGCGCCTGTCGCCGTTAATGACGGTCCACTAGAAATCATTACGATCTCCCCTCCTTGACAGTCCGGGTTCCGTTTCAGAACCCCGACAGTTATGGAGGGGAGCAGATTAACGATTTCTCTGCGGCTTGTACTCCCATCATCACCGGCCGAGCTTGCCGAATCCGGTCAAGGCTCTGATCCCCTCGTCTGCTGACGCCACGCGATACGATGGAGGTTCCCCATGCAGCGGATCCACCTGCTCGCCACCGGAGGCACCATCGAAAAAATCTACTCCGAACAGAAGGGCTCCGTCGAAAACGCCGACAGTAAAATTGAAACCTATCTCGCGCGCCTTCGCCTGCCCGATACACAGGTCGACGTCACGCGCCTGATGAACAAAGACAGTCTGGAAATGACCGATGCTGACCGCGCACGCATTCTCGAAGCGGTTCGGAAGAAATGCGACGCCCCCATCGTCATCACCCACGGCACCGATACCATGGTCCAGACCGGGATGTTTCTCAAGAACGCCCTGGGCCAGGCTGCCCATCCGATTGTTTTGACGGGCGCCATGACGCCGCTCGGCTTTGAATCGAGCGACGGCCTTCAGAACCTGACTGAAAGCCTGTTCGCCGCGCGCGTGCTCGCACCCGGAATTTATGTGGTAATCCACGGCCAGGCGTTCCCGGTCGACCACGTCCGCAAGGACCTGGAACACTCCCGCTTCCTACCCGTATGAGCTACACAATCCGTCCACACCGCCCCGGCGACATGGGCATGGTGATCCATCGCCACGGCGTTTTGTATTGGGAAGAATACCATTGGGATGAGCGCTTCGAAGCTATGGTGGCGGAAATCTGCGCGCATTTCATCCAGAATTTCGATGGCCGGCGCGAGCGCTGCTGGATCGCCGAAGTCGACGGTAAATTCGCGGGCTGCATCTTCCTGGTCAAAAAAACCGATGACGTCGCGAAGCTGCGTCTATTCCTGGTCGAGCCTTCCGCGCGCGGGCTCGGTCTGGGTAAAGAACTGGTGGGCGAGTGCCTGGATTTCGCGCGCTCCTCAGGCTACAAGAAGGTGGTGCTGTGGACCCAAGCCAATCTCGACGCCGCGCGCCACATTTATCGAAAGTCGGGATTCATCTGCACCGCCGAAGAACCCCACCACAGTTTCGGCTTCGACCTGGTCTCAGAAACCTGGGAATTGGAGTTGTAGGACGGCCGGTCTTGCCGGCGGTCTCCGTTTGGCTTGAATTTCGAGCCGCAAAGAGGCCGCCGGCAAGACCGGCCGTCCTACTTACGCCTTCAGCGCCGACACCACTTCCGACGCCTTATCAAATAAAAATCCTGTCTCACTCCCGCTGCCCAGGAAAATCATTCCGCGCTCTTTCCAGAATTTCGCGAGAGCCAGCGTCCGCAACTGCGTCCCGGGTGCGACGCCGTGTTTCAGGCATGAATCGCGAACCTGTTCCATCGCCGCGACCATCCTGGGATGCTCGAAATCTCCCGGCACTCCCAGCGAGAGAGAAAGATCCACCGGCCCGATCAGCACCGCGTCGATCCCCGGAACCGACAGCAGCTCGTTCCGCCGGTCGACCGCCAGTTGAGTCTCGATCTGCAGCACCACCATCGTGTTTTCGTTC
>Ga0206819_10186_pt1 | contig 22346 bp, 13 predicted proteins | sample Alteio_BWOrgCont_87_FD_152855 | JGI IMG/M metagenome (GOLD analysis project Ga0206819, IMG submission 152855) | Enriched cells from forest soil in Barre Woods Harvard Forest LTER site, Petersham, Massachusetts, United States -... | ecosystem: Environmental > Terrestrial > Soil > Temperate forest >... | reverse complement strand
CGGTTCCCTCGGCGACAAAACCATCTTGAGTGGCTGGCTCTGTTGCACCGCGCGCTATGCCGCCGCGAATGCGCTGAAAATCCAAACCCGCCGCCAACACCGCGAACAGGAGGCGTATATGCAAAACATTCTGAATGAACCCGCGCCAGACCAAACCTGGGACCAAATCTCCCCATTACTCGATGATGCCATGGGCCAACTCGGCCAAAAGGACCACGATGCCCTCGTGCTGCGGTTCTTCGAAAATCGCAACTTCGCCGAAGTCGGCGCCGCCCTCGGCGCCAGCGAAGACGCAGCCAAAATGCGCGTAAGCCGCGCCTTGGAAAAGCTCCGCAAACTTTTCACCCGCCGCGGCGTCACTTCCACCGCCGCCACCATCGGCGAAACCATTTCCACCCATTCCGTTCAAATCGCGCCCGAAACACTGGCCGCGACCATTTCCGTATCCGTCGCCAAAGGGTCGGCGGCAGCGGCATCCACCCTCACCCTCGTAAAATCAACTCTTAAAATTATGACCTACGCTAAACTTAAAATATCCCTTGGCATCGCCGTCGCGATCCTGCTTGTCGCCGGCACCGCTACCGTCGCGATCTCCCAAATTGATAATAACACTCAATTGACACCGCAGGAAATTTTCAAGAAAGCGCAAGATACTTACGCCTCGCTTTCCAGTTACAGCGACAACGGCCAAACCGTTGCCGTCATCAACGGCATGACTCTCACCACCACTTTCTCCATAAAAATGGCCAAACCAAATCTGTACAAGATTGACTGGCAACAGGCGGTTTTTGCAGGTTATACCAATATGGGTGCCATTTGGTCGGCAGGTCGGAGAGATAATTTGATAATGGGTAGTAGAACGAGTGGTGGAGAAACGGAAAATAAACAGAATTCCGGCAGCGCGGAAGCCGCCATGGGTACCGCCGCCGGCATTTCCAGCGGAGCCACCACATACGTGCCGGAAACATTTTTTAACATGAAAGGCAATTCGCTTGCAGGTGCGATCCTGAATGCAAAACGCTCTGCCGACGATCATGTTGGCGGCGAAGATTGCTATGTTCTTACCAGCGAATTGAAAGGAAGGACCACAACTCTCTGGATCGACAAAAGTGATTTTCTGCTCCGGCAAGTAAAGACCGTAACGAGCGCCGAAGCCTTGAAAGCCGCGTTGGCCCAGGCCGCAAAATTTACTAAAGTTATCGAAGCGCCGCACCCCGCTGTTACCGGAGGTATCGTTTCCACCGAAACCCACCAAAACATCGTCGTGAACCAAACCTTCTCCCCCGCGGATTTCCAAGAGTCGAATTGAGGCCATACAACTGCCCTCGCACCTCTATCATTCGTAAAGATTTACACCCCTCCCATCTATCGTATAATGTCCCGCTGTGAATTCGCAAAAGCGCCCGCGCGTCGTCTGTGGCATGAGTGGAGGAGTTGATTCCTCCGCCACCGCCGCGCTTTTGCTCGAGCAAGGCTATGATGTCATCGGCATCACCCTCAAACTCTGGCCGCAGGACTGCGTGAACCGCGCCGAAGACCGCTGCTGCGGACCGCAAGCCGTCACCGACGCCCGCTCCGTCTGCCACACCCTCGGCATCCCGTACTACCTCATTGATGAGGCCGGCGAATTCCAAAAACACGTCATCCAGTATTTTGCCGATGAATATAAAGCCGGCCGCACCCCCAACCCGTGCGTCATGTGCAACCAGAACCTCAAGTTCGGCCGCCTCATTGACCGCGCCCGCCAACTCGGCGCCGATTACATCGCCACCGGCCACTTCGCGCGCATTGAAAAGAACGAGGACAGCTCGCGTTATTTATTAAAGCGCGGACTCGACCTCCGCAAAGACCAAAGCTATTTCCTGTTCTCTCTCCGTCAGGACCAACTCGCCCGCGCCCTCTTTCCGCTCGGCGAAAAGACCAAGAGCGATACCCGCGAAGTCGCCCGCCACTGCAACCTCAAGACCGCCGACAAGGAAGAGAGCATGGAGATCTGTTTCGTGCCGGACAACAACTACGGCGGCTTCCTCCAATCCGCCAACCTCGTCCAAAAACATCGTGGCGACATCATCGATGTCCGCGGAGCTGTTCTCGGTCAACACGACGGCATCGAATTTTATACCATCGGCCAGCGCAAAGGCCTCGGCATCACTACTCCAAAACCCGTCTATGTCATTGACCTCGATGTGGAGAACAACCGCGTCGTCGTCGGCGACGATTCCGCGCTAGACCGCGATGAATTTATCGCCAACAACTGCAATTGGCATCCGTTCGATAAACTGGAAGGCCCCGTCGAAGTCACCGCCAAGATCCGCTACAACCATCCCGGCACCCCGGCCACCATCACACCCAATGGTAACGGCTCCGTGCGCGTAAAACTGCATACCCCCCAACGCGCCATTACCCCCGGCCAGGCCGCGGTCTTTTACCAGGATGATCTCGTCGTCGGCGGCGGCTGGATCACAAGATAGGATTTTGTGTTGTAGGAGCCGAGGTAATGAGGCTCTAACCTTCTCCGCATCTTTACAACTCCGCGATAAATTTGACCCCGCTACCTGCTAAAATTTGTAGCAGCCGACGTGAGCCGGCTCTGACGTCTTTTCGATTCTCTATCCGCCATCCTCCATCCTCGCTTCATTTGTCCCCCACTACCACTGCCCAATCGCCCTCTGCATCCGCGGCAAATCCGTATCTCCTATCGCCGGCGCATTGGCCTCCTGCTCCTCCGTGATATCCCTCCAATGCCATAACTCCGCGTGCCCGTCCGCAAACGACATCGTCGCCCCGTCGGAATGCCGCGCCGTCGGGGAATTTTGCCACGTGCTTGTGCTCGGATCGATCTGTATCACAAAGAAACAGTCGTCCACCGTCTCCAAACTCTCATCAACGAACACCAGCGCATTGACCGCCGAAGGCGCCATGATCGCCGACACCTTTCGCATCGGCGGATTCGTTCCTCCAAACATCTGCGAAGTATCCCAAACCTCTCCCCCGGTTGACGTGTCCCCGGGCAACGCCCCTCCCATGCGTCCGTTCATGGACACCGACCGCACCAACTGGTTGGCTTGCACCCCCACCGGCGCCTCGCCCATCAATGAAGGACAAACATACACCCCTGGCGATTTGATATAATTATAAAGCTTCCCGTTCTGGATATATGTCGCGTTGGTCGCCTGCTCCAACACTGTGTCATTGCCCGTCACCCACGATTCCGGGGCCGACGTCCAAGGCGTCCGAATCACCCAATTCAGCGCCAGACTCTGACTATTATCGTCCGCGTAAATTCCCCAACCCAGGACCAACTGCTTCATATTACTCATGCACCGCGTCGCCTGTCCCCGCGCCTTTGCCAATCCCAGCACCGGCAATAACAACGCCGCCAGAATGCCAATGATCGCAATGACCACCAGCAGTTCGATCAGCGTAAAACCAATGGCCCTTGTGGACGGGGGTTTCATTTGACTGAAATTATTCTATCAAACACCAACCCCCAATACATCGCCAATTCTGGCGGGATAGGCCTCACGCCAAATGCAAAATGAAACAGGGCGGCGCTTTCGCACCGCCCTCTAAAGCAGCTTTGGTTTTATTTATTGGTGATTAATGATTATCGGCGTCGCCATCGAAATCGATTGGCGGCGTCAGGCCGGTGTAATCACCGACCACTTTGGCGTCATATGGCGAATACAGCCCATCCTGCGTGCTGAACAGACTGTATCCAACGTTGTTCCCAATCGACCCGCCTCCGGCCAGTGGCAATCCGTAACTCGCCACAATCACACCTTCCGGATTCACCCGGATGACGCGATTATTGAACTGGTCACTGATAAGCGTGTCCCCATCGCGCAACCGGATGGCGCGGGTTGGAGCCGGCGCTGAAACACTTAACGGATCCGTATCGGTGTAATATTGCCAGACGATACCGTCCTCGGGGTTCACTTCCACCGCGCGTGAGTTGCCGGCGTCTGTCAATAACGTATCGCCATCCGGAAGCCGGCTGGCAAATGCCACCGCACCCAACGTTCCGCCCGCGGTAAAGGTCTTCACGATATGGTCGTCGCGGGTGACCTCGATCGCGCGGTTATTGTTTTCGTCGGAGATGAGGATATGCCCGTTCTCTAACAACTCGGCGGAATTCGGGCTGTTTAGCTGATCGGCGGCATTCGTATTCAAGCCGGGATACGACCAGACGATTTTTTTCTCCAGGGTCACCTCGATGATCCGGTCGTTACCCTGGTCCGTGATCAGTACATGCCCGTCGGGAAGCCATGTGCTCTGCACCGGTGCGCTCAACAGGTTGAAACCCGAACCGGTTTGACCGAACTGTCCATATTGCCAGACAACTCTGCCGAAGGGATCAACCAGGATTACCCGGTTGTCCACTGCGCCATTTGGCGCTTGTGGAATGACTCCCGGAGGTGTGCCGGTGCCGGCCATCAGCGTGAAAGGCCCCACGCGCTGGGCGTCGTTGCAACCGATGATTGATTGGGGCGAAAAATCATTCGGGCCCAACCCAAATTGCCAGACGATGCGGCCGTCAGGATCGGCCTCGATCACACGATTGTTGAATTGGTCTGCGATCAAAATATCGCCCGGTTGATTGAAATGACGATCCAGATCAAAGGCGTTCGCCGGAACGGCTGCCATGATCAAAAGACCGATTGATGTGAGAACAGAGCACGAAGCTCCCTTGAATTTCCTAATCATAAACTACTCCTTTTGTTACTCGTTTACCGAACTACTTTCCACCAGTTAAGAGCAACAATTTATAAAAATGTTCCTCGAAAAGAATTTCGTTCGATGGGGCGAAGACCCTATAGAACTCTGTTTGCAGCCCACTCACGCCAGCGTCTTGGACTGCGCCAGTCCTCTAACGTTTTCAATAATCCGCATATTTTCCGCGTCTCTCTTTCCAATTCAACCACAACAAAACCGCCAGCATTACGGCAGTGATACCAGTGCAAACCGGCGACAGGCATCTATCCGGCGGTAACAAACCTCGCACCGGTATTTGAAATCTTGCTGACATCACTTCCCCTTGCTTGTCAAAGTGAGTTTGCATAATCACGTTCCCAAAACCATCCACGGCCTGTGAAATCCCCGAACTGGCCAGCCGAAAAATCGGGACGCCGTACTCCGCCGCCCGCACCGGCGCCACGCGGGAGTGAAGTTCATGCTGATGTCGGCCCCACTCTGAAACATCCATTGTCGGCACAATCAATAACTGTGCCCCCTGCCGAATTAGCTCATCCGTCACTCGTGTGTAACTCAAATCATAACAGATGCAGATACCGATCTTTCCGTATGGAGAATCCCAAACCTGTTGTGTTTTGGCCGGTAACCCATCATCAAAGAATTGGATCGGCACACTCTTGGGCTGCTTAAATACCACCTCACCATTCGTCCCGATAACAAACGCCGTATTATAATAAATATGGTTGGTCACATAATCCTTCCCGCCCACAACCAAATAGCGGCTGTTCTTGCGGCACCACCTTATCAAAGAATCAGGCGGAGAGCCGTCCAGGGTATATTCGCTGAGAACAAAAATTTCCGCGTTCGTATTCTTCTTCAACGCCGCATCGAGCGCATCCGGCAGGATTCCTACCGGGGGAAATTCCATCTGGATGCCGGCCACAGTAATCTTCGGGGAAGCGGCACGCTCCTGGGCTACCCGATGAAATGCAAACCACATAGACGCGAAGACCGTCAGTACCAGCAAAATTGCCACATACTCAAAGGCTTGTATGATAGGTTTCGCAAAGAAAATGGAGACAGCCAAAAACACAATAAACCCGATGCCATACATCCCCAGGACATCCGGCGGCACAACTGAAAAATTTGGAAAGCCATACCCAATATTCAACCACGAAAACTTCAAGTAGTACAATTCGCTGCGAAAATACTCTATCCCCGTCCAGATGATTGGAATCAGCCACATCGCCCTGGTTTTCCCCCAGCACCGGATGCTTCCACAAACGATTGCTACGAATAATCCGATCCAAAAACCGAACACGATCCAAAGAACGATCGCTGGAGGCCCAAACACGCTCCAAAAGAAAAACAACTGTGGCGCCGCGCAAAGAAATCCCGTTACCAATCCAAAATAGAATGCCCGGCGAACCGTCGGCTGATCGGTCAGGCATACCAGGGCATATGCATATCCAATGAGAAGCAAACCCGCCGCAGGAACCTTGATCGATGCATAAGCCGCCTGAAAACATGCAACCGCTAAAACGACCAATAAAATGGACATTTTCCAATTCAGGGGTGTTAACAATTTATTCTGACTGGTTGATGTCAAGTTATCCATTATAAAGCCGCTAAATTGACGGTATTTATAGTTTGGACGGAATCAGTGGGGAAATACTCCTCTGAATTGATTCTGACAAGGACTTTTAACACCAATGAGCATGATGATCTTCATTCGTACCAGCGTCTTGGAGTGCGGCGGGAAGCGTAGCGCCACGCCGCTTTCGCTATTCGTAGGAGCCGAGGTCACGAGGCTCTGAGTAAAATCCACGGCACATCCCATTCCGCGCCTTTGCCGCTTTGCATCTTTGCGTTAAAGATCCTTTTCGTGTCATTTCGTGTCTTTCGTGGTTAAAATTCATTTTCTCCAATCATCCACCAATCCATTTTCTTTCGCCCTCAATTTCGCTTGCGCCCTTCCCCCTCCTTGCTACAGTCATTCCATAATTCTCCGCCGGTCGCGGCGGTTTTCTTTTTTAACCATAATTTTACAGAGTGAAAATTTTTAGCGGCACAGCAAACGAACCTTTGGCCCGCGCCATCTGCAAATCCGTCGGCGTCGAACTCGGCAATTGCACCATCAAACCCTTTCCCGATGGCGAGACCTTTGTGAAAGTCGAGGAGAACGTCCGCGGCGAGGAAGTCTTCGTCATCCAGCCCACCTCACCGCCGACCAACCACAATCTGATGGAACTCTTCATCATGATCGATGCCCTGCGCCGCGCCAGCGCCAAGCGTATCACCGCCGTGTTGCCCTTTTACGGCTATGCCCGCCAGGACCGCAAAGACCAGCCCCGCGTGCCCATCACTGCCAAGCTCATCGCCAACCTCCTCGTCGCCGCCGGTACCAACCGCGTCCTGACCATCGACCTCCATGCTCAGCAGATCCAGGGCTTTTTTGACATCCCCGTCGATCATCTGTACGCCGCCCCGGTCATGTACGATTACCTGCGCCGCAAGAACCTGAAAGACCTCGTCGTCGTCAGCCCGGACGTCGGCGGCCTTAAAATGGCCCATGCCTATTCCCAAGTCCTCGAAGCCGGCCTGGCCATCGTCGCCAAACGCCGCAAAAGCGCTTCCGAAGTCGAAAGCATGGCTGTCATCGGCGAAATTAAGGGAAAAAATGTCCTTTTGGTTGATGACCTCACCGAAACCGCCGGCACCCTCACCGAAGCCGCCAAATTATTGAAGAAAAAGGGCGCCAACCAGATTCTCGCCTGTGTTTCCCATGCCATTTTAGGTGAAACAGGCATCTCCAGATTAAAAAGTTCTGCCATCGACGAATTGATCACCACCGACACCGTCCAACGCCCGCCGATTGACGGTGTGAAAATCACCACGCTGTCCGTCGCGGGACTTTTGGGCGAGGCCATCAAACGGATCCACAGTAATTCATCGGTCAATTCGCTCTTTGAATTCAAAGGCGGACGCACCAGTTGATTTAATCGCAGCAGGCGTCCCGCCTGCATCGGTAGGACGCGCACTCCGCTGCGCGCCGCCTTCGGAGGGACGAGCTATGCGAGTCCCTGATTGAAGCGCCGGATAACTGCGAAGGACTTTAAGATTAGGACATTACCGCTCAATGCCCCCTGAGAGCTATGAACACAAGCCCGTTGGAAAAAATCAAACCGGCCCGATTCGCCGCCACTTTGGCGCGGTGGGCGATGGCCGGTTGCGCGCTGGCTCTTCTGCTGCAAACCGTTTCTGCCCAGCAACCCGCCGCCCCTGCGAACCTCGCCCTCGTGGCCACTCCATCCAGTTCTCACCTATCCGGCGACACCGCGCTCACCGCGCTCAACGACGGCTCCATTCTCCGCAATTCGCGTGACAACCAGCACGGTTCCTATGGCAACTGGCCCAACACCGGCACGCAATGGGTGGAATACGATTGGTCCCAGCCCATCAGCACCCGGGAAATCCAGGTCTATTGGTGGAATGACCGCCGCGGCGTGCGCCTGCCCGTAACAAGCCGCTTGAAATATTGGGACGGAAACAATTTTGTCCCGGTGAATAGCGCCAGCGGCCTGGGTGTTGCTGGCGATCAGTTCAACGACACCACGTTCGATGAGATCACCACCACCAAACTGCGGCTGGAGATGGACGGCTACGGGAATTTCTCCACCGGTATTCTGCAGTGGCGCGTTTTGGATTCGGGAAATACCCCGCCCTTTCCCCCGGTCGTTTCCGCCGGCCTGGATCGTGACGTGGTGCTGGACGGAAAAACGTATCTGTCCGGTACGGTGAAATCTCTCCAGCCAAATGCGCCCGCGAAAACGGTTTGGAGCATGGATTCCGGTCCGGGCCGCGTGACCTTTGCCGACTCGCATACAAACATCACCACCGCCACGTTTTCCCGGCCCGGGGATTATGTCCTCAAACTGACGGCGGGCGATGGCGATCTGAGCGCCTCCTCCACCGTGCATGTGCACGTCACGCTCCCACCCCCGCCGCAGCGTCTCGATGTCGTTTATACCACGCGTTACAAGATTGATAGTCCGCTGTGGAACGCGCGGCTAAAGGCGCTCATTGTGAATTGGATACCCCACTGCATTGACCAGATCAACCGCACTAACATTCCGCCCGGCCAGGGCGATGGCGGTATTGACAATTTCGTCGAGGCCGCCAAGGCGTTGCGCGGCGAACCGCACGACCCTCACAAAGGTTACGTTTTCGCCAATGCCTGGGTCCACCAAACCGTCGAGTCCATGTGCCTCGCGCTCATGGTGGACCCTCAGGGCGACCCGGATATCATCGCAGCTCAGGACAAAATGAAAGCCACCCTCGACGATTGGATCCCAAAAATCCTCGCCGCGCAGGAGCCCGATGGTTATCTCCAAACGGCGTGGACGCTTCGTGACACCAACCGCTGGCGCGAGCGATGGTCGCCCGAAGACCGCGGCAACCACGAAGGCTACACCGCCGGTTATTTCATCGAGTCAGCCATCAACGATTACACCCTCACCGGCGGCACCGATACGCGCCTTTACAACGCCGCCAAAAAGCTCGCCGACTGCTGGGTCGCCAACATTGGGCCCGGCAAAAAAGAATGGTATGATGGCCACGAAGAAATGGAGCAGGCGCTGGTGCGGTTCGGCCGCTTCGTGAACGACGTTGAGGGCAACGGTCACGGGGACAAATATATCGCCCTCGCCAAATACCTACTCGATTGCCGCGGCCAGGAAGGTGGAACCGATTACGACCAAACCCAGGCGCCGGTCACCCGTCAATACGAGGCTGTCGGCCACGCCGTGCGCGCCGCCTACCTGTACTCCGGAATGGCCGATATCGCCGCCGAGACCCACGATCCGGACTATCAAAGCGCGGTCCTCTCCCTTTGGGATGATCTCGTCAATAAAAAGTATTACCTCACCGGCGGCATTGGCAGCGGTGAAACCTCGGAGGGTTTCGGCGCGGATTATTCGCTCCCCAATCGCTCCTACTGCGAGGCCTGCTCCAGTTGCGGCGAAATTTTCTTCCAATACAAAATGAACCTCGCCTATCACGACGCCAAATACGCCGACCTTTACGAGGAAACCATGTACAACGCGCTGCTCGGCGCGGTCGATTTGGATGGCAAAAACTATTATTACGACAATCCTCTCACGGCCTCCCGGGCGCGTTATTCCTGGCATTCCTGTCCCTGCTGCGTCGGCAACATCCCCCGCACTCTCCTCATGATCCCCACCTGGACCTATGCCAAAAGTGACGATGGCCTCTATGTCAACCTCTTCATCGGCAGCACGATCAACGTCGGCAAAGTCGACGGCACCGCCGTGGAAATGGTGCAGAAAACCGATTATCCCTGGAACGGCAGCATCGCCATCACCGTCAATCCGAAGGAATCAAAAAAATTCACCGTCTATGTCCGCGTGCCCAACCGCGCCACCAGCGCGCTTTACACTCCCACACCGCAAGTCAGCGGCCTCAATTCCCTCGCCGTGAACGGAGAAAAAATATCTCCGCGGATTGTGAACGGCTATGCCGTCATTACCCGCACGTGGCAGGCCGGCGACACCATCCACCTCGAACTGCCCATGAAGGTCCAGGTCATCAAGGCCAATGACAAAGTCGCGGCGGACCGCGGCCTTGTCGCGCTGCGCTATGGCCCGTTGATTTTCAATGTCGAACGCGCCGACCAATCCAATATCAATCTGGCCCTCGGTTCCGCGCCGCTCGTCCCTGAATGGCGCGGCGATTTGCTCGATGGCGTCATCATCATCAACGGCCAGTGGGCTGACGACAGTCCTCTAACGGCCATCCCCAACTATGCCCGCGAAAATCGCATTGCGCAGGAAGCCGACCGCGCACCCGGCCCGGACTCAGTCGTATGGCTCAAGGCGAATTAAACTTTTAAGCCCCGAAGAGGCATCAGAACCTTCCCACTGCAAGTCGGCGCCTGGACTGCGGCGGTTCACCGCCGCTTTCAGTATTTCCATAAAACTTCCTTCAGAAAATTCTCATTAGAATAAAACCCCATAGCGGTTGTCGGATTGTTGGTGCATCGTAGGGTTGCATGAGTTCAAAATAATTTTTTCGCCATCCTTGCTGGAACTATTCAAACGATCGTATGAACAATATCAAGATATCCAATGACATTGCCAACGAACTCCAATTATCAAGCATTTCGATTAAGAGAACCGCGATTTTTTTGAATATAGGACCCATTGATGTCCATATTGTCGATTTCTGCAACTTAAAAGACGGGGTGAAATATTGGAGAGAAGTCGGCGCATTCTTTGGCGGCATGTTGGGAATCGCTTGTGGTTTCGCATTGAGTTATATGACGTATCTTGGGTCGTTGCAGATATATGATATCCTGCTATGTTGGGTTACCATGTGCCTGGCAGGTGCGATAGTTGTGGGAGGCTTGAGTTCGCTTTGTTTCAGACTTTTACAATTTAAGATTTCTACAATGACCTTCTTTAACCCAAAAAAACCAGCGAATCTTAGCGATCTTGTGATCGCCCGTGTAAGTACCGTTCGCATGTTGGAACACACAGATGATTAATTTCAGCAGTTATAAACCTTCAGTTCGACGAAATGTTCGCGGCGGTCATCCACCAAGGGGACGGTTTTTACGGCAAGTTCTTCGCCATCAAGAAAGAGTCGATTTATCCCGGCTGCATCGGCAGCAAATCGGGTGATGGTGATGTGATAAACGGTTTGGCGATAGCGGTAATGGATTTTGTAGGTCGTCCAGCTTTTAGGCAGCCGGGGAGCTAGATGCAATTGATCGCCTTCGAGGTTCACCCCCAACAGAGTTTCAATCAGCAGCCGATACGTCCAACCGGCGGAACCGGAATACCACGTCCAGCCACCCCGACCCGTGTGTGGTGCGACGGCATAGACATCCGCTGCGACAACGTAAGGCTCAACTTTATAAGTGGCAATTTGTTTGGAAGTACCGCCGTGATGGACGGGGTTGAGCAATGCAAGAGTTCCCACGCGCGTTCGTTTTCTCCCATGAGCGCAAAGGCCATGATGGCCCAGATTGCGCCATGCGTGTATTGGCCGCCATTCTCACGCACGCCTGGAATGTAGCCCTTGATGTACCCTGGATTGAGCGCCGATTTGTCGAATGGCGGATCGAACAACTGGATTAGTCCGGCTTGGCGGCGAATGAGGCGCTGATCAACCGAGTTCATCGCCTGGCGGGAATATTGCGGCTCACCAGCCCCGCTGATCACCGCCCAGCTTTGCGGCAGGGAATCTATCTGACATTCAGGATTGGTTGCGGAACCGAGCGGTTCGCCGTTGTCAAAGTAGGCGCGGCGGTACCATTCACCATCCCAGGCATGCAGATTGATGTTCGTTTTTAGTTGCTCCGCTTGCATGTCGCAACGGTCGGCGAAGGCAACGTCATTGCGTGAACGTGCCAGTTTGGCGAATTGCGTGAGCACATCGTAGAGAAAGAAAGCGAGCCAGACACTTTCGCCGCGACCGTCCTTGCCGACAAGGTTCATGCCGTCATTCCAGTCGCCGCAGCCCATCAGCGGCAGGCCGTGTTCACCGAATTTCAGCCCACGCTCGATGGCGCGCACGCAGTGTTGATAAAGTGTGGCGGACTCTTCGGAGTGATTCGGCAAATCATAGTATGACTCCTCGTCCGGTTTGACGGGGCGGCCTTCCAGAAACGAAATCTCTTCGTCAAGCACACCGGTGTCCGCGATGCATGAAACATAGCGGCAGGTCGCATACGGCAACCACAGAAAGTCGTCAGAAAAATGTGTTCTTACGCCGCGTCCGGACGGCGGATGCCACCAGTGTTGCACATCGCCTTCGCGGAATTGGCGCGCGGCGGCGCGGAGCAAATGCTCGCGGGTCAATGCCGGTTCGGCATGAACCAGCGCCATGACATCCTGCAACTGGTCGCGGAAACCGTAGGCGCCGCCGGATTGATAAAATCCCGTGCGGCCCCAGAGCCGGCAGCTCAAGGTTTGATACAACAGCCAGCCGTTCGCCATCACGTTCACGGCAGGATCGGGCGTATCCACATTCACCGCGCCGAGAGTTCTGTTCCAATAACCCCAGACGCCTTCAAGGACGGTGCGGCTGGCATCGGCCCGGCGAAAACGACGGATGAGAATCTGCACGTCCGCCAGACTGCGGCCAACGCCGAGGCGAAAACTTGTTTCACGTTCCTCGCCATCCGACAAATTAATGGCCACCTGCACCGCCCCGCACGGATCCAGTCCAGCACCGACTTTGCCTGACAGGCATTGGCGCTTCATTGCCGCCGGTCGCGACAGGTTTCCGTTCCGGCCGATGAATTCTTTCCGATCACCGGTCAGTGTGCGCGTGACGTCGTTCACATCCAGGTACGCAATACGGTCAGGGAATTCGGCATTAAAATAATTACGCGCCAGCAATGCGCCGGTTTTGAGGTCCACTTCGGTTTGCACATGTAACAGGCTTTTGGAGCGCAAGTCGCCCAACACCCATTCCATGTAACCCGTGACAGATAACCGGCGTGGGCGGCCTGACACGTTGCGTAATTTCAAAACTGAAAATTTCACCGGGGCGTCCATCGCCACATAGACCCATAACTCGGAGGCGATGCCAAATTCAGTATGCTCAAACACGGTGTAACCGAAGCCATGACGGATAACATAGGGTGTCGTTCCACGCGCAGGCAACGGAGTGGGCGACCAAAATTGTCCAGTTTGGTCATCACGAATATAGAAGGCCTCGCCGGTGGTGTCCTGCACGGGGTCATTGCTCCAGGGCGTCAGGCGAAACTCGTGAGAGTTTTCCACCCAGGTATAAGCTGCGCCACTCTCGGAAATCATCGTTCCGAAGAAAGGATTGGCCAGCACATTGACCCACGGCGCGGGTGTCATTTGGCCGGGTTGAAGGGTGATGACATATTCGTGGCCGTCGCGGGTAAAGCCGCCCAGACCATTGTCAAAAATCAACTCGCGTGGCGGCAACGGTGCGGACAAATCGGCGGATCGAAAGCGGTTGGTGCGCAGGGCGGGAACTGATGGCTCCAAAATACTGCGATGCTCCAATTGTTCTGCCAGTGTTCCTTTCTCATCATCGAGGACAATGCGCGCCGCCGCTTGCAGCAGCATGCGGTCGTCGTTGGGAATTTGTTCAAGTCGCCGGACGAAGATGCCACCCGGTTTGTCGAGCATTTGCGCTTCGATCCCGGAAGAAATCAGTGTGGTGATCTCATCCTGCAATGACTGGCGGTATACCGAAACGTCCTCGTTCAAGATAACGAGGTCAACGGTCAGTCCTTTCATGCGCCAATAGGAGTGTGCCTGGATGAGTTGCCGGACAATCTCGATTTTTTCGGTGTCGCTGATGCGCAGCAGAACAATGGGCGAGTCGCCGGAAATGCCGTAGCTCCAAAGACCATTTTGTCCGCGCCGGTTGTTGAGCAATACGCCGGGGTTCGCGCGGCGCCCGGGGTCGGCATAGATCAACGCACTGGCGAGCCGGCCGTAAAGTTGCGCTTCCGCCTCGGTGATGTCGAGCTGATGCAAAGTTACCTGGCTGTGCGTCCACGCGAGATCAAAAACGCGGTCGGTCATGCGCGAGCTTTGATATTTTTCCACCTGCGCCAGCGCGGTTTCACGGTTTTCGGTCACGCCTAAAACCAGATCAACGATGACCGTGCCAAAGGGGGGCAAAGTGACCTTGTGCCGCAGGGCAATGATGGGATCAAGCACCGATCCGACAGTGTTCGACAGCGGCGAAACGGTTTGCATCGCGGCCGGATTAGCGAGGCTGCCGCCGCGACCGACGAATTGAGAGCGGTCAGTTTCGCAGGAAATTTCTCCCTTGTCATCGCCCTGAACTTGCATCAGATGGAGCAGCCACGGCGGCCTTTCGTCCTGGGATCGGGCGCGGCGCGTACAAAGAACAGCAGAAGATTTGCGCGCGAATTCGGTTTGCATGAAGAGATTGCTGAACGCGGGGTGGGCCGCATCCGCCGCCGGCATCGCGAGCACGACTTCCGAGTAACTCGTCAGTTCAATCTCCCGCGCCACCGGTGAGCGATTGGTGATCGTGATGCGACGCAACTCCACGTCGTCTTCCGGCGACACGCTGATTTCGGTGTGAACTTCGAGACCGGCATGACGATGGCGAAACTCCGCGCGTGCCTGCGTAAAGATGGCTTCATAACCTTTCACCATCTGTAAGGTCGGCTGATATGCAGTGGACCAGAATTCTCCGGTGCCGATGTCGCGCAGATAGACAAACGTCCCCCAGCAATCGCGCGTGGCATCTTCCTGCCAGCGCGTGACCGCCATTTCGCGCCAGCGACTGTAGCCGCCGCCTGCGCTGCTGATGACGACATGATAATGGCCGTTGGACAAAAGATGCACCTCCGGTGCCGGTGCGGTGGGATTTGTGAAGACGCGCATCACGCTTTCGCCTTCGCCTGAAGGCGTCCGCGATTCTTCCAATTTTAAATTTTCGGCGAATACGCTCGCAGCGGTTTTAGGCACGCGCTCTTGCAAGAGCAAATCCGCCGCCTTGAGCAGCGGGCAGGCCATGAAGCGCCGTTGCATTGGATAGTCATGTAATAGATTTACCAGCGCCAACAAGCTCATGCCTTGATGGTGAATCATGAAAGATTTGATCGTAACACTTGTTTCGTCAGGCGGCAGGCGCGCCGGGGTGAAATCCACCGCTTCGTAAAAACCGTAAGCACCCGCGCGTCCTTCGGCCGCCAGCTGCAGAAGATTTTCGCACGCTTTCACCGGCGACACCATGAGGGCCATGACACTGGCGTAAGGCGCGATCACCAAATCTTCGGCCAGTCCGCGTTTCAAACCCAGGCCAGGCACACCGAACGCGCGATATTGATAATTGAGATCAGCGTCGGTCCGATTGTAGCCAGATTCAGAAATACCCCATGGCACGCTGCGCAATTTACCATACTCGATTTGCTGTTGCACCGCAGCCTGACAGGTGTGGTCGAGCAAAGTGTTTTCATAGTTCGGCATGACCAGCAGCGGCATCAGATATTCAAACATCGAGCCGCTCCACGAAACGAGGATTGGGTCGCCGTGAGGAGCGACGAGAAGACGGCCCATCGAGAACCAATGATCCTGCGGAACCTGTCCCAAGGCGATGGCGACGTAACTGCACAAGCGCGCCTCCGACGCCAGTAGATCATAAAAGCCGCTGTCAAACCGGCGTTCGGTGACATTGAACCCGGTCGAAAATAAATCCCGCGCCGTGTTGAACAGAAATGTAAAATCCATCGCGGCGAATTCGTCACATTGTTTTGCCAAAGCCTCGAGACTGAGCAGCCGCTCACGGGCATGGTCGACTGTTTCATGCAGGCAGCGCGCGAACTGTGTGACCTCATTGCTGCCATCAATCAATGGATCAAGCGATTGATCCAACAACGAGACTTCACGCAACGTGCGGGCCCGGGTGAGATGGGCAAACTTTTCTTCTAACTTGGCGGCTGCCGGCGTCCGGGGACTCTGAATGGTTTCTGATTTAATGGCCAAAGCCAGCCACGGCGCGAGGAATCGCAATTCTTCCAAATGCGCGTCGCAATCGCGTTTCAATATTTGCGCCCACCGGCTGATTTCTTTCTCTTCATTCGTCAGCGCCGCCGCGATCCTGGCTGCCTGGCTCGCGGCGCTTTCCAACAAGACAAACGCAGCGCGCAAACTGTCTGGTGCTTGAGCCAGTTCGGTGTCGAGTTCTGCTAGCAATTTGTTATTAGGGGCAAACTCCTGGAAGACTTTAATCGTATCGCGTAGCCCGACAAAAACCTGGGGCGTAAAGATATTTTCGTCGGCCTGTTCCCTCAAACCGGCCGCAAGCGTCAGCAAATGGCCGGCGAGGTTGCCGCTATCCACGCTGGAAATATAAAGAGGAAGCAGAGGCTTGAGTGTCCGCGTTTCATACCAGTTATAGAAATGACCGCGATGCCGTTCAAGCCGCTGCATGGTGGCGAGCGTGGCTTGCGTGCGTTGAATCAGTCCGCCCACTGAAAGATAGCCAAAGTCGCGCGCGGCCAGATTGGCGAGCAGTGCCAACCCCATGTTCGTGGGCGAAGTGCGCGTGGCAATCGTCGGGGCGGGGATTTCCTGAAAATTATCCGGCGGCAACCAGTTCTCCAGCGCGCTGACAAACGTGTCGAAAAAATGCCACGTCATGCGCGCGGTGTGGCGTAGAAAGGTCAATTGCCCCGTTGTTAAATCCGGGGTCGCAGATTCAATCGGCTGGCTGATCCGCCACGCGATCCACGGCGCTCCCATCCACACAAACAACAGCGGCAGTGTAAACATGAGTTGGGCTGGCTGTCGGAAGATGAGAAAGAGACCGGCGGCCAATGCTAGGCCCGGCGCAACCCACATGGTCGCATAAAAATCCGCAAGGTCGGCGCGCATGGTCCGTTCGGAGTCACTCGATGTTCGCCATTCAAGAAGCCGCTTGTGCGTTACCAACAGACGCAGCAGCGTCTTGCTGATGGCATCCAGGCTGATGAACGCGTCATAGACCAGAAAAGCCAGGGTGAGAAAAATCTGGCCAAGCTGCCGACCGCCCGACTCGGCTACTCCGTGCAAGTGCATCGTCCACGGCAAATCAGCCGGCTTGCACAAGGCATCAACCACTGTCCCCAGGAGTCCGGGAAGCGCTATGATAACAAAGACCAGCAGCAATCCGACACCGCCGGGTTCCGGCACGAGCAGCCAACTGCCGAGCAGCAAAAGCAACAGGGCAATCGGGACGAGACTGCGCCGCAGATTGTCAAAAATTTTCCATTGCGACAGCACGGAAATGGGGTTGGCAATGCGCCGGGCGTCCGAACCGGGAACGCGCGGCAACAACCATTGCGTGATTTGCCAATCGCCGCGAATCCAGCGGTAACGGCGGTCCATGTCCACGTTGTAGCGGGACGGAAATTCCTCATAAAACTCCACATCGCAGACGAGTGCGGAGCGGGCGTGACACGCTTCCAACAAATCGTGACTGAGAATGGTGTTCTCCGGAAAGCGTCCGGCCATAGCACGCTGGAATGCATCCACATCATAAATGCCCTTGCCGATAAATGAGCCTTCGCGGAAAACATCCTGATAAACGTCGGACACTTCCCGGGTGTAAGGATCAATGCCCGCATCGCCGGCAAATAGCCGGACGAACCACGAGCGCCGGGCGCTTGGCAGACTCACCCCGATGCGTGGTTGGAGAATGCTATAGCCCTCGCGGACAACTCCGCGCGCGTCATTGAATACCGGACGGTTCAATGGATGAGCCATCGTACTGACAAGTTGACGCGCCGCTTCGCGGGGTAATTGGGTGTCAGTGTCGAGCGTGATGACATACTTGATCTCGGGCAGGACAGCTGTCTCGCCAACGATTTCGGAAAAACATTCAGGAGAACCGCCGCGCAATAAGGCATTGAACTCCATGAGCTTTCCTCGCTTGCGTTCGTAACCCATCCACAAGCCTTCGCCGGCGTTCCAGCGGCGTGGGCGATGAAACAGAAAAAAAAGATTTTTCCCGGCGGAAACATATTTTCGATTCAACAACTCGATTCCGGCACGCGCCTGTTGTAGTAAAATTTCATCGCCCGGCATAATCTCCGCTGGCCCATCACGGAAATCCGTCAGCAAGGCGAAGTGAAGATGGTCGTCCCGGTTTGCAAGGTGATGAATTTCCAAGCTCTCGATCAGCCGATCCACTCCGGTCACACCCGAAAGGATTGTGGGCACGACTACCATGGTGCGGCAATCTTCAGGAATGCCGGTTGAATAGTCCATGCGCGGGAGCAGGCAGGGTTTTACCAGCAGCGTGGATAGCCAGTTCATCAACGCCACAGCCAATTGGCTCGCACAAAGCAGGAAAACCAGCATGAAAAAAATTAGTTTCCATCCCTGCACTCCAAGCCCCAGTGACTGCCACACAAACGCAAACGTGACCAACAGCGTGAGCACTCCTATCCCACCCATATAAAACACCAGCGGAAAACGATGGATGCTTCGTTCAATGATCGTTCGCCAGGGCAATTTAATTTTTACCAGATGCGCCAGGAGAGGCTGGCCTTTGTCGATGAGATAGAAGCCAACATGCGCGGCCCGGTCGTCGAGGCCATTTTGCCGGGCGCTGTCGACGGCCAGTTGGACGGCGCGCTGCGCCACTTCCGCTTCAGAATGTTGACTGTTCCTGGCCAAAAACTCGATTGAATGGCGATAGCGATCTCGTGTGGAAAAATCCATCGCGCCATATACGTTAGCTGGATCGGAACGCAAAGTCGCCTCGATCAGACTTAAACTCTCCACGAACTCCTTCCAGTCCATCGCACTCAGGAAACGAAGACTGGTAATACTGTGGCTGACGGAAACCTGGTCGGCCGCCTGATTTTGACTTTCTAACTGGACCAGATGTTCGATGGATAAACCTCGTTGACCCAGCAGCTGTTCGAGCCAACCCCGCGCGAGATGCAGGACCGGGCTTTGCCGCGATAAGCCCTGGCAAAATTTCGCCACGAACGAACTGGATAAAGGCAGGTCGGACTTCGCCATATCCGCAACCACGATGACCAGGTGGGACGGATTCTTTTCTGCCATCTCCTGCAAGCGATTCACCCATAAATCCGCCAGATTACGGTCTTCTCGTGCGGCGGTCAGCCGGGTGGTGATACGCTGGAGATTTTCAATCAATCCCAGGCGTAACATGATGGGAATCGCCCACAGTTCGCCCAGTTTTAAGGAATGCACTGTTTGATAAGCGGCGATGAAGGCGTTCAGCGGTTCGGCATCAATCTGGGCATCCACATGAGATATCAGTTCTAGTACGATGTCATAGACGCGCGGCAGTCCGGTGCAAGGGCCGTTTAAGAGGCGGGGCAGTTCCCGGCTGTAGCCGCGCGGTAGATGCCGTTTGGCCATTTGTATCTGCTCTTCAATCAGGTAAAAGTTGTCGAGCAGCCATTCGTCGGCGGGAGTGATGCTCCGACTGGAATTGACGGCAAGGGTCGCGCGATTGAAAGTTCTCAGTATGCCTTCGTTTTCTCCCAATCGGGCCAGAAGATTGTTGGAGCCCTGCCGCGTGACTACCTGATGATTGGCGGCGAGTGCCTTGGCATGACGCGCAAGCTGCTCGACGCTGAATAATTCAGCCCGCAAAGGCAGCGCGCCCACGCTTGGGCGTGCGCGCGCAATGCCGGTTACCCAGTTTTGAAGGCGCAATGGCATCATTTGTATATTATCCATACTTCCAGTTACGATTTTTGCAATGAATTGGCCGCAGGAATCCATCCAGAGGTATTCCTGTTATCTGGCCCGTCACTGCGGGGGCGGTCTGGATAATCTTCAATCAGGGGTGATCCTGATCATGCTCAGCGAAATAATTTAGCCATTATGGAAATGATCTCTCCCTTAAGAATCTGCTTTTGCCCGGACAGATGATATAAGGTGTTTTACCCTCGCCTGTGATGGCAGAGGAAGCTCTAAATGTTCAAGAGTGGATTAATCCGTGATCGGAGTGCCAAGTCTATCGAAATGACGATAGCCATTGTTTAATTCCCCAAGTAGTGTTGGAACTCCTTCAAATAACCGACATTTCGGGCGGAGTCAAACCCAGGAATAATACACGAAAGTTCGAGGTTTTCCCCCTCGTCCCCTTTCAAAAATCAGGTATTGACGAATGGGTGATTGCTGATAATCTGTTTCGCTCTTTAAGAGCAAACCAATCCATGTCAGGATTGGTAAAAAATTTAATAAAATGAAATCAGTTCCGCTGAAAGCTTATCCGCGCACGCAAACGCGCCACGGCAAGGTCAAACAATTGCGCACCACCGGCCGCGTCCCCGCCGTTATCTACGGCCGCGAAACCAAACCCCAAAACCTCGAGCTCAACGCCCGCGAGATCGGCGACCTCATCAGCCATTCCGTCTCTGAGAACCTCCTCGTGGACCTCTCCGTCGAGAACGATTCCCGCGCCAAACGCCTCGCGCTCGTCCAGGAGATCCAGCATCACCCCATCGATGGCAAGGTGCTCCATGTCGATTTCCATGAAGTTTCCGAGACCGAAAAAGTCACCGTCCAGGTGCCCGTCGAGACCGTCGGCGAAGCCGCCGGCGTCAAAAATGGCGGCGGCGTGCTTGAGCACGTCCTCTTCCGATTGAAGGTCCGTTCCCTCCCCAAAGATTTGCCCGAGCAGCTCCTTATCGACGTCACCGCTCTCGAACTCGGCAAATCCATCCATATCGGCGAGATCAAAGCCCCCGAGGGAGTCGAGATTTTGGGCGATAAGAAGATTGCGGTCGTCTCCGTTGCCTTGCCGCGCGCCGAGGAAGAACCCACTGCGGTCGAAACCAAGGCCGCCAGCGACGTCGAGATGACCAAGGAAAAGAAAGACGAAGAAGGCGCCGAGGGTGCAGCCCCGGCCAAAGCCGATGCCAAGGGCGCCGAAAAAGGCGCGGCCAAGGCCGAAGCCAAACCGGAAGCCAAGGCTCCCGAGAAAAAGAAATAATTTTTGCGGCCATGGCCGCTTTCCCCGCGCATGGAAAATGTTTTTCTCATCGTGGGCTTGGGAAATCCCGGCGCGGATTACGCCAAAACGCGCCACAATGCCGGCTTTTTGCTCGTCGAAAAACTGGCCGCGGACTGGAAATGCGATTGGACCGTTGAGAAGAAATTTCGGGCCAGGGTCGCCAAAGCCGATCGCTCCGGCAAACGCGCTTTGCTCTGCCAGCCGCAGACATTTATGAATTTGAGCGGTGAGACGGTCGGTGCCCTGGCGAATTTTTACCAGTTGCCGCTCGCGCGGATTTTGGTGGTGGCGGACGACGCGGATTTGCCCGTCGGCACGGTTCGCCTGCGGGCGGGCGGCAGCAGCGGTGGCCATCATGGCCTCGAGTCCATCGAGCAGCACCTGACCTCGCGCGAGTTCGCCCGGCTGAAGCTCGGCATCGGTCGCCGGGACGGTCTGCGTGAGATCACGGACCACGTCCTCGGCCGGTTTGATGCCGCCGAGACAAAAACGCTCGAAAAAGTTTTGGAACGCGCCTCCAAACAGGTTGAAACCTGGTTGGATGCGGGGATTGAAAATGCAATGCAACTGAATGGAGTCGTTGACTCCGACAACGAAGAAAATAAAAAGTGAAACGATACGAAGGCTTGTTTATCTTGAACATGGCGGGACGTGAAGACGGCGTCAAAGATACGCTCGATAAAATCTCCTCGGAGATCGCTACCGCCGGCGGCAAAGTCGAGACCGTCCAGAAGATGGACCGCAAACATTTTGCGCGCGTCGTCGATAAAAAACACACTGCCGGCTACTATGCCAATGTGATCTTCTCCGGCACCCCGGCGATCATCACCGAGTTGCGCCGCAAGCTCGCCCTCAACGAGGAAGTCTTCCGCGTCATGTTCACCGTTTCGCCGGAGCCAAAACCCGCGAAATAACCTTTAACCCCCACCGCCTATGGCCAGCTTCAACAAAGTGATTCTTGCGGGTAATCTCACGCGCGATCCCGAATTGCGCTATACCCCCAAGGGCACCGCCATCGCGCGTCTGGGCATCGCCTGCAATCGCAAATGGAAAAGCGAAACCGGCGAAATGAAAGAGGAAGTCACCTTCGTGGACGTCGATGCCTTCGGCAAACAGGC
>Ga0206819_10185_pt1 | contig 22508 bp, 23 predicted proteins | sample Alteio_BWOrgCont_87_FD_152855 | JGI IMG/M metagenome (GOLD analysis project Ga0206819, IMG submission 152855) | Enriched cells from forest soil in Barre Woods Harvard Forest LTER site, Petersham, Massachusetts, United States -... | ecosystem: Environmental > Terrestrial > Soil > Temperate forest >... | reverse complement strand
TGTTGTCGTCGGGCTGGCGCTGATTTTGCTGGGGCGAACTAATTTGCCGCTTGGACGGTTGCCGGGAGACATTGTTTATCGAGGAAAGAACTCTACTTTTTATTTTCCTTTGGCTTCTTCAATTTTGTTGAGTTTAGTGTTGTCGGGTTTGATGTATTTGATTGGGAGAAAATAGCAAGTAGCACTCAGCCATCGATATCTAAACGGGAAGTGGAAGTTGATGGGATATTGCATTTGCTGATTGCGGAGTGCTCTTCGGGATGGCTTCGGCGGATCAACTCGGGTTCAGTTTTCGGCCGGCGGAGCGGCGCACCTGGACGGTGCGCGATCTGGTGGCGGCGGCTCGCACGCATCTGGAGCGGGAGTACGGCGACGTCTGGGTCGAGGGCGAGATTTCGAATTTTCGGGCGCATGATTCGGGGCATCTTTATTTCACGCTCAAAGATCGCAATGCGCAGATTCGGGTGGTGATGTTTCGCTCGGCAGCACGGTTGTTACGCTTTCGTCCTGAGGACGGATTGCAGGTCGTGGTGCGCGGGCGGGTGACAATTTATGAGGATCGCGGCGAGCTGCAAATTTCGGCGGAGTATGTCGAGCCCAAGGGTGCGGGAGCTTTGCAGATTGCGTTCGAGCAACTCAAAGCCAAGCTGGAAGCTGAGGGATTGTTCGAGGCGGCGCGAAAGAAACCGATTCCGGCGCTGCCGGCGAGAATTGGGATTGTGACTTCGCCGCAAGCGGCGGCGCTGCGCGACATCCTGAATATTTTGCGGCGGCGGCACGATACGGCAAGCGTTTTGATTTTCCCGGCGCAAGTGCAAGGTGAGGCGGCTGCGCTGGAAGTTACGGCGGGAGTTCGCTACTTCAACAAAGCGCGCAATGTGGATGTGATTATCGTGGCTCGCGGCGGAGGCTCGGCGGAGGATCTGGCGGCGTTTAATCATGAAGGTTTGGCGCGGGCGGTTGCGGCTTCTGAAATTCCTGTTATTTCCGCGGTGGGCCACGAGACCGATTTCACCATCATTGATTTTGTTGCGGACCTGCGCGCGCCTACGCCTTCGGCGGCGGCGGAGCTAGTCATACGTTCGCGAGTGGAAGTGGATGAGCAGCTGGGCGGATTGCATCGACGGCTGGAGAAGGCGATGCGTTATCAGTTGCTGATGGCTCGGCAGAATTTGACGGAATTGGCGCAGCATGGCGCTTTCGCTCGCATGATGGATTTGATTCATCGACGTCAGCAACGGCTGGACGATCTGGTGAATCGGCTGGCGCACGGGCAACGCGATGTGCTCGAAAAGCAGCGGCGGCGGTTTGAGAGTTTGTCAGCGGCGGTGCGGCATTACGATGTGCGGCGGGTGCTGGGTGGGATCAAAAAGGACCTCGACGTGAGGACTACGGCGATTCTTTCTGCGATCCGCAATTCGCTGCTTGAGCGCAGGGTTCGTGTGGAGCGGATGGATACGGCTTTGCAGGCGCTGTCTCCGCTGGCCATTCTTGAGCGCGGGTATGCCTTGGTATTCGATGCTGCGGGGAATTTGTTGAAGGATGCGGGGAAGGTCAAAGCCGGGGATGAGATTTCGGCGCGGTTGGCTAAGGGGACGGTTAGCGGGACGGTGAAAAGCGTATCGGAGTAGGCAGTCGCCTTGGAGTTTCGGTGGCACGCGGAAGGCCACAGAGCCGGGAGCAGCGGTGGCACTATGCTCAATCTGTGCTCTGCAATGTGGGTTTGAGTGTAATGGCCTGTTACGGTCAGTGACCATTTCTCATTTATCCAAGGTGCTTTTTGCTTTTTAAGTTAATCTGGCCGCTATGAAATGGGTCGGCGCGTACCTTTTACACCTCTGCTCCGGTGCACTCGTGGTACCCGGCCTCTCTGCCGACGGCTGCCCTTGTTGGATTGGGACTTTCCTATGAGGTTTGTGAGACGTTCACGGTGAAGGCCGCTGTATGGGTTTCGCTTCCGTTCACGTTGATGTTTGCGGTGCGTATTCTCATCTGGGAGAGGTCAGGGAGCATTCTGTTCCATGGTGGAATCGCCGGTCATTTCTTCACCGCGCCCTGCCAGATAACGCAGTATGCCGAGCCGGACTTCGCATTCCGATGTGCCGAGAAATTGTTCCTAACTCAGCTGTTCGTCGGAACCCTCGCATACTCCTGCGGCGGGTTCATTTATAGGATCGTCACATGTAGGACTTCACGGCCGGCGAAGTCTGCTTGCGCAAAACTGTCGTAAACATGCCGTTACATACATCGCGGGAGTCAGCGGACAGGAGTGTCCGCTGCACACTGCTCCGGCATCTGGTTGGGTACTTAGGTTGGCTTGCCTCGGTGCGGTTGGGTGCTTATACTTCTTGGGTTTGCCGCCAATGCCCGGAAAACCGTCTGGAAACGGACTGGAATCGGCTGTCGGACTACAATCATAGAGTCTTCGGGTCGAATAGACCGCCAACATCAAATCGCTATCGCCGCGTAATCATCGGAGATCGTTATGACTACCGCAACAAAATCGATTTCGCTGGAGAAGGAACTAAATCCTACCGAGGCGCAGACTGCGCGCTTCGATCTGGCCGCGCAGAAACTGAATCTGGATGAGGGGATATGGAAGGTTTTACGGTATCCCACTCGCGAGTTGATCGTGCATATTCCGGTGGCCATGGATAACGGCAAGCTGGAAGTGTTCACCGGTTTCCGGGTGCAGCATTCGATTGCGCGGGGTCCTTCGAAGGGCGGTATTCGCTACGCGCCGGACGTGACCCTCGACGAAGTTCGGGCTCTGGCGGCGTGGATGACGTGGAAATGCGCGGTGGTGAACATTCCATTTGGCGGAGCGAAGGGCGGGGTGATTTGCGATCCGCATAAGATGTCGATGGGCGAATTGGAGCGCATGACCCGGCGCTACACGGCTGAGTTGTTCGAATTTATTGGGCCGGAGAAAGATGTGCCTGCGCCCGACGTCAACACCAACGAACAGACGATGGCATGGATTATGGATACGTACTCCATGCACATGCGGCAGACGGTTACGGCGGTGGTGACGGGAAAGCCGATCAATATTGGGGGATCGCGGGGACGGCGTGAGGCTACGGGCCGCGGGATCATGATCGTTTGCGATGAGGCGGTGAAGAAACTGGGGATGTCGCCTGAGTCCACGCGGGTGATTGTGCAGGGCTTTGGCAACGTGGGTTCGAATGCGGCGCTGCTGATGAGGCAGGCGGGCTACAAAATTATTGGCATCATCGAAGTCAACGGCAGCCTTTACAACAAGAATGGAATCGATGTGCGGGCGCTTTCGGCTTATCGGCAGGAACATGGAACGCTGGCGGGATTCTCGGAAGCAGGAGCAGCCGATCCTGCTGAGCTTTTGGTGTCGGACTGCGAGATTCTGATTCCCGCAGCCACCGAAAACCAGATCACCAGCCGCAACGCGGATCGAATAAAGTGCAAGATCCTGGCCGAGGGCGCGAACGGTCCGACTACAGCTTCGGCGGATGAGATTCTGGCAGACAAGGGAGTGTTCGTGATTCCCGACATTCTTTGCAATGCCGGGGGCGTGACCACTTCATACTTCGAGTGGGTGCAGGATCGTCAGGGATATTTCTGGAAAGAGTCGGTGGTAAACGAACAGCTGGAAACGATTATGGTCGCGGCTTTTGAAGATGTAGTGCGGTATGCGGAAGTTCATGGCGTGAACAACCGGATTGCGGCGTATATGCTGGCGATTGACCGCGTGGCTTATACCATCCGGCAGCGCGGAATCTACGCGTGAGGTTATGAGTAAGTTTTGGTTAAGAGTGGTTGTGGCGTGCTGGCTTATTGTGACTAGCACCTCGGCTCTGCCTTTGCAGACCGCCTCGCCTTCATCGAGCACCCAGACTGCGAAATCGTCAGCGGGCACGCCGTCGGCGTCGGAGATCGCGGCGGCCAAAGCCAGCGGCAAGGTTTGGGTAAATCTCGACAGCAAGCGTTACCACAAGGGCGGGCGTTGGTATGGCAAGACCAAGAACGGTAAGTTTATGACCGCAGACGAGGCCAAGAAGGCTGGTTACAAACTTTCTACCAGATAGATAAGGAGGAAGCATGCACAGAAAAGTAATTTCACGCGTTGTGATTGCACTGTTCGCTCTGGCGCTAATCGTCGGGTTGGGTACAACTCGGGCTGCGGGTCAATCCGGCTCCACTGGCAATACCACCATGTCATCCAGCGCGGGTCTGGTCGACATCAACTCCGCAACCAAGGACCAACTTATGGCTCTGCCGGGTATTGGGGCGGCGTATGCACAGAAAATTATTGCTGGGCGCCCGTACACCAAAAAGACTGATCTGACGACCAGAAACGTCATACCAACGGGGACCTACACCAAGATCAAGGATATGATCATCGCCAAGAAGCAGCAGTAGGGGCATAAGTATTCAGAGCCAGCTCCTGCTTTGACGCAGGGGCTTTTTTCTTGCCCCTTTGGGTTACTCTTGCATTGCTTTCGCTATTCATGGTGGAGGATAATTCGGTATCGCTCGTTTCGGCATGCGTGCCGGGTTGAGCGGTTTGTCAGCAGACCCGGTGAACCTTCCCAACTCCATCACGCTGACCCGCATTTGCAGCATTCCGCTGCTGATCTGGATTCTTTCCACCAATCGCTTTCAGAGCACGGGCGGGGAAAAAGAGCTGCTGGCTTCGGCGCTGTTCATTGCGGCCTCGATCACCGACGGCATCGATGGATACCTGGCGCGCAAGCGTGGGCAGATCACGACCATGGGCGTGCTGCTTGATCCGCTGGCCGACAAGCTTCTGATTGCCGCGGCGTTCATTACCCTGGTGCAATTTAATCCCAGCATGGTTCCTGCTTGGATTGCCGTGATCATTATTGGCCGTGAATTTCTGGTGAGCGGCTTGCGCTCGATCGCGGCTTCGGAGGGATTCGCCATCGAGGCCAGCGATCTGGGTAAATTCAAGATGCTGGTACAGATTGTTTCCGTGGTGGCGGTGATTCTCGACCATCGCTGGAAAGAGTGGCCCATCTATGGCGGGTATTTCTTCCCGGTACATTGGATCGCGCGGCTGGCTATCTGGTTCATGGTTCTGTTGTCGCTGGTATCGGCGGGCGATTACTTTGTCGCTTTCTGGTCGAAGATTGACCGGCAGGTGGTGAAGAGCCGGCGCCGCGCGTTTGTCCTCAGCCGTCGGAGGAAGCGCGATGTCCATGCAACCTGAGAACCTGGCGGCGGCGCCTGTAAACGCTGGCCCGAGTGAGTTCTCTCCCGAAGAACGCGCCATCCTGTTAGAGCTCGCGCACGAGTCTATTCTGTCGGCGCTGCAGCATCGCGAAATATCTCTGACTCCGCCATCGCCGCATTTCTCTGAACTGCGTGGTGCGTTTACTACGATCTATGTTCAGGGTCATTTACGCGGTTGTGTGGGCTATGTGCTTCCGGTTGTTTCTCTCTACCGAACCATCGCGGAGACGGCGCGGGCAGCGGCCTTCGAAGACACGCGTTTTCCGCCGATCGGCCTTGATGAAACCTCGACCCTGACGGTTTCGCTGAGTATTCTTTCGCCGCTGAAGACCATTACCCCGGACGAGTTGGAAATTGGGCTTCACGGATTAGTCGTCTCTCAAGCCGGACGCCGTGGTTTGCTCTTGCCTCAAGTGCCCGTCGAACAGGGATGGGATCGCGGCACCTTCATCGAGCAGACCTGCCGTAAGGCAGGTTTGCCGCTCAACGCCTGGCAGCAAGGCGCAACTCTCGAGGCGTTTACCGCGGAAGTGTTTGGGGATCGGGAGATGAAATGAGAACTGCGCTGGTGATTCTGGCTTCGTTCTTCCTCACATTGCAGGGATTGGCCGCCGCTCAAACGACGTATTGCCCGGAGAGCGTTTCGGTCGATCAGAATCTCGCGAAGATTCCGCCGGGATGGATCGTCGGGCGGGACGATGCTCCCAGCGCATTAGCGGGAATTACGTTTTATAGCGGTCCGCCGGAAGAAAAGGCGAGCCTCGTATACGACAAATGGACGAAGCGCGACGGCTTGGCGTATGGCGTTTGGCGCTTTCAACCAAAATCTTCGCAGCGCATCTGGCTCAGCTGCAGTTACTCCTCGACCCGCGTTGTGCTGATGAAACAGCTTCCACCCGAAACCTCGGGGTGTACCGTCGTTTACGATCCCAAGGTGCAGGTTTCGGGTTCACCGGAGATCCAGAAGATAACTTGCCAATAGTGGGGCCTGCTTCGGTTTGATCCGACCGGCGAACCGAACTCTTGATTACAATTCTTGCATCGCCTAGCTGGTGAGGGTTCGCATTGCAAGAAGGTTTAGACACCATACAAGATTCGCAGCGGAGTCCTTCAGCTCCGCGCACGTCTTTGCTTGAACTGACGGGGCTTTTTCTAAAGCTGGGCACAATCGCTTTTGGCGGTCCGCCGGCGCACATCGCAATGATGGAAGACGAAGCTGTCGCGCGCCGCGGCTGGCTGACGCGCGAACAGTTTCTGGATTTTCTGGGCGCGACCAATCTCATTCCCGGACCAAACTCCACCGAGATAGCGATCCACATCGGCCGAGTGCGTGCAGGTTGGCCGGGCTTACTGGTCGCGGGAATCTGTTTCATCTTGCCCTCGGCGATCATGGTCACGGGGTTGGCGTGGGCGTACGTGCGCTTCGGATCTTTGCCGCAAGCCGCGGGAGTTCTCTACGGAGTTAAGCCGGTCGTGATTGCGCTGATTGTTCAAGCCGTCTTCAAGCTGGGACGGTCGGCGGTGAAATCGATAGAGCTGGCGCTGGTAGGCGCGGTTGCGGTTCTGGCGAGTGCACTCGGGACGGATCCGTTTGCCGTCCTTGCCGGCGCTGGCGCGCTGGGTGCCGCTATTTATTGGACGCATTCGCGGAAAGGCGGGTCGTCTTCGGGCGCGGCTCTGTTTACAGGAAGCAGTTGGGTGACGGGAATCGCGGCAGGAGGCAGTGTCGCCGCGCCCTTTGTGTTGACATCGCTTTTTCTCGTGTTCTTGAAGATCGGGGCCATTCTTTTCGGGGGCGGCTACGTGCTGGTTCCGTTGATCCGTTCCAATTTAATTGCCAGACTTGGCTGGATCAACGAACGCCAATTGCTCGATGCCATGGCCATGGGGCAGATCACTCCAGGCCCCTTGTCGACGGCGGCGACCTTCATTGGCTACTTACTGGGAGGCATTCCGGGCGCGGTCGTTGCGACCGTCGCCATTTTTCTTCCGGCATTCTTTTTTGTGGCCATCAGCGGGCCGCTGGTTCCGCGTTTGCGGCAGTCTCCTTTCGCCGGAGCCATCCTCGACGGAGTGAACGTCGCGGCTCTGGCACTGATCGCGGTCGCGACCTGGGAGCTTTTTCGCTCGGCTGTGGTGGATTGGAAGACGCTAATTCTGGCCGCGCTGAGCTTTTTCCTGCTTATTCGGTACCGCGTCAATTCGGTATGGCTGGTGCTGGGCGGGGCGGTGCTTGGAGCTGGAACCGTTTGGTTCCATCCTTGACGACTACATCCGCTAACTGCCGCTACGGATTTTCGTGGATTCTCACGGATCTTTAATTCTTTCGATCAATAAATTCGGGGAGAAGCGTTTCGCTTCTCCCCGTTGGAATGTTGCGATAGAAAGTTGAGGCGGATTTTACGGCTGGTCCAGTTCGACATTATCGCCGAGGTGAACGCTCTCCATAGCGAAGACGACCATGGCTGTGGAAGTGGTCGGTGTGGTGGAAATGACCACTACTTCACCCACGGCGCGGCGCGGCAGATCACGCACATGGATCACGGGGCCTCCGGTTTTAGTAAAAAAGTTGGGATCGATTGCCGCCTGATGCACCTGGGTATCTTCGCTGGTGGACGCTTTGAAGGAGAGCGAGTCGACCGGGTCGTGCAGGTCGGCTTCGTAGGAGCGGACCGCGCGGAAGTAATCGCCGGGCTTCACGCCCTGATTCGAGCCCACGTTCAAGTACACCTTGGCTCCAGGTGCAATTTCGGTGTCGAAATCTCTCGCCATGGCGATTCGGCCGGTCAACTTGCCATTCGAGGGCAGGAAGCGATCGAAGCGCAGCGGAGGATGGAAGGCAATGGGTGCCTTTTCCACGTAGGGGATGACAAAGTCTCCGGGGTTAACCGGATCGCAACTCATTTCGATCTCTGCGATCGCGGACTTGTGGCGAGTATCAATAATTCGGACTCGGGCCAATTCGGAATAGGGCTGGCCCATAGACTTCACCAGCGCATGCTGTCCGGTAAAGTTTTCAAACCGGTTGGGATCGCGCAATTCGCGGACAATCGTGTACCTTTGCCCGACCTGATAGTCCTTGCCCATCAGATAGACGATTTCGCCGTTGCTGTTCTTGGTGGTGCTCGGAGTGTACAAGTCGCCGCCGACGAAATAGGCATTAGGTACCAGCTGCTTGCTGACAAAGCCAGCGCAGGCCAAGTCGACAGGCGTCGGGGTTTGGAGACGCTCGAATGGGAAGCTGACAATGGTGGGCTCGGTGCCCGCAGGGCCGGCCAGTTGGGCGTGGATAGCCGGCGGAGCGTCCTGAGCCTGCGCTGCAACTGCGAGCCACAAAATCAGCAACAACCGTGTTTTCTTCATGTTACCTCCAGAACCCTCGCCGGAAACCATCCGACACCGTGGTCCCGTGGATTGCTCAAAATAAAAGGACTTACAGCCCGGACAGTAACAACAGCGGCAAGATGGGTCAAGGTTACTCTGGTGTCATGCGGGATACGTTAAATAGTTTTTTCGGGGAAAATTCGCAATCCCTAGTTGCATCTGGAATTGCAGAACTGTAATATCGCGCCACTCTCAAATTAATGATGACAGCAACATCTAATAGCTATGTAGCGCGTCTTCGGCCTTTGCGGCTGCCCCGTGTGTGTGTGGCCGTGACCAGCTCGGATCCTGCTGAAATGCTTGAAAAGGCCGAGGCTCTGGTTCGCGATAATGCCTTTCTTGAGTTCAGGTTAGACTACCTGCCGCGTCCCGCTCTGGCATTACCGAAGATTAAGCAATTCGCGGAGTATCACTCTCACGTGGTCGCTCTGGCAACTTGTCGCCGGGTGGCGGCGGGAGGCAAGTTTCGGGGATCCGTTGTCTCGCAGTTGGACATTCTGAGCAAGGCGTCGGCATCGGGATGCAAGTGGTAGACCTTGAATTGCAGAGCGCGGTGCACTGCAAACCGGAGCAACTCCGGCGCCTGCGCAATAACGGGGCACTCATCCTCTCGCACCACGATTTCAAGGCGACCAAGAATCTGGAGCACACTCTCGAGAAGATGGTCGGCATTTCCGCCGACTACTACAAAATTGTGAGCACCGCCACCACGCTTTACGACAACGTGGTCATGATGAAGTTCCTCGAGAAGAACAGCGACAAATATTCGCTGATCGGTGTGTGCATGGGGGAACAAGGCATTATCAGCCGCTTGCTGGGAGTGCGGGCCGGCAGTGTCTTCACTTTTGCGGCGGTGAACCAGGACGAAAAGACCGCTCCCGGTCAGGTCACGGCACAGGAACTGCGCGGCACTTATCGCATCGAGCAAGTCGATGCCGCGACGCGAGTATACGGGGTGGCTGGCGATCCGGTCGCACACTCGCTCTCGCCGGCAATCATGAACGCAGCATTACGACGCGAGACGGTCAATGGCGTTTACCTTCCGCTGCACGCCAAGACTCTGAAGGATTTGCTGGCTTGCGTGCGCGACATCCCGATTCACGGACTTTCGATCACGATGCCGTATAAGACCGCGATTCTGTCCCACCTGGACAATACCGATTCCCACACCACCAAGATCGGCGCTTGCAATACGGTGGTGCGAGCCCAGGACGGAAAGCTGTATGGCTTTAATACGGACGCCGCCGGAGTGGTGCGTCCTTTGGAGCAGCGAATCACCATCGAAGGTTCGAAAATCCTGGTTTTGGGCGCTGGTGGTGCGGCGCGGGCAGCTGTATTTGGACTCAAGGAGCGTGGGGCTGAAGTCTATGTGCTGAATCGCACGTTTGCACAAGCGCAGAAACTGGCGCGGTCGGCCCGGGCGCGAACTCTGAAGCGGCCCGACCTGAAGAAACTCAGCTTTGACGTCATTATCAACGCCACGCCGGTGGGTATGGGCAACTCGCAGGAATCGCCGTTGAATCAGGACGAGATCAAGGCACGCTATGTCTTCGAGATGATCTACAATCCGCCGGAAACTCGGCTGATGAAACTGGCCAAAGCCGCAGGCGCGGAAGTCATCCCAGGAGTTGAAATGTTCGTCCAGCAGGCGGCGCGGCAATTCGAAATCTGGACGGGCAAGCCGGCGCCCTGGGACGAGATGTTGCGCGTGGTGACCAAGATCCTTGAGGAGCGGGCTGCGGCCAAGAATGGCGGGAATGGGGTCAAGAAGAAGTAGAAGCTAAGAGCACCGCCTGTCCGAGGATCTAGCCCACGAGCGTAACCACGGGTCATTTCTCTGTGGGGTAACATTTTTTCGGCCGGGAAGATGCCCTATGTCACAAAAAGGTTGCATTTTCTGAGTACTGAAGTAATATGTTACTCAGGACGCGGTGGTAAGCGTCCGATCCAATCGTGGTACCGCCCTTTCTTCCAGGTTCAGGAGCCGTAACCAACTGTCTCGTCACGAGGTGGACACTACTGCCTCGGACCAGGTTCGGAGAAGCCTTTTATGGCGTGGTACGCTTATTGCCTCACTGAGCAACAGAATTTAACCAATGGAGTACGCACGCGGCGCCCCTTCGTCCTTGAGGGTATTCAAGGTGTGAACGGAGCCCCAGTCCTGAGCTATCCCAGTGGCGAGTTTGCTGTGGTAGTCAGCGAGTACGACCGCACGGCCGAGGGCGGCGACAAGTTGGAAGATAAGACCGTTCTGGAACATGCGCGGGTAGTGAGTGTATGTTTCCGCAATGGCACCGTCCTTCCGTTCCGATTTGGGACCATTTTCGACAGCGATGAAGCCCTCCGGCAAGCGGTACGAACCAATCGCCGCGCCTTTGGGATGAGCGTAGCGCGGCTGCGCGGGAAAGCCGAGATGCACCTCAAAGTGTTGGTCAGGGATGGTTCTCTACGAGCCGCCATGGCCGATGTCGTACTGCCCGACACTGTGGGCGGCGACTACCTCATGAAACTGCGGGAAAAGGCTTCCAAGGATCGTGAGCGTCAGACTAAGGCCCGCGGCCTAGCGGTTCAAGTCCACAAGATGTTCAACCCACTCGAAGAAGAAATTAGTTGCAAAAGAGTAAATACCGACGGGATGATGATTGACATCGCTCACCTGATTGACTCGAAGTCGGTGGAAAAGTATCAAAACCGTTATAGCAGTGCCGCTAAGCAACTGAAGAACTGTGAACTAGTCATTAGCGGACCCTGGCCGCCCTATCACTTCCTGCCAGGCAAGCTGCGAACGGTTGCGGGCAATTCGTAGTCGGGACCCTGATCTAAATTATCAACTCTGCCCCTGGGTTTTCTCGTGTATTCGGGTAGTGTGCTGCAGCCAATGTGCAGGAATGTGCATGTTATTGCCCCTAGCGAATCTCGCCGGGGGCTCGGATCACAAGATTCCTGGTTTGCGCAAGTTTAATGTTTGTATAGGCTTGCGCGCCAGCTCAAAATCCGGGCCAAGTGTGAGTATTTTGGCCGGGCAAGTGCTCCTCTACAGAGTAAGAAAAGAGGCCGCGCTTGACCTTCACTCTCCGTTCTCGACTTCTCACTCTAAGCCGATCCGGCTGGCGGATTGGCCCCTTGCATCGCCTCTCCTAACATTTCCTACCCTTTGCCTCTTTTGAACTGTGGCCCCAGAAATGGGGCCGCTTTTTTGTTGGCTACGAGTTCACGGGCTCAGGCGACCCGAGTGCCCGAGCGGGCGCGAAGCCCTCGGTGATTCCGAGCTGGGAGCGGCCTAGTTCGGTGAGATCCGCGACCGTGCCGCGGCCTGCGAAGTCGACCTCGAAATTATCCGCAGGAAAATCGGGAGGAGTCTTCCCAGCCAGGAAGGTTAGCGCCTGCTTTTCGAGGTAGGCGGTGTTCTTCGGACACCCCGGAGCCGATCCGATGTACATCACGTTGCTATACCCGGTTCCGCGATGTTCGTTCTCGACGGCGTGGACCACATCGGAGTGCCAGAACACTGCGTCTCCCGGCTGCATGAGCGGGATCGAGGAGAGTGCATTTAGCAACAGGCTGTGGTACTGCTCGCTGATCGACAGAGCTCGTCCGGGCTGCGCGCCACAGAGCTCGTCTTCGGGTACGTCGTCTTGTATGGCGCGGAGCAGGACGTAGACCATCGATTCGGCGATGGGAATCAGTTGCAGCGTTCCATCGCCTTTACCCTGGCGCGTGAGCGCCGTCCATCCCTGGTACGTACGAAACATCGAGCACACCGCCGGCGACTCCACCTCGCGCACCTCGGGGCGATAGGCCGCATCGAAGGCGTTGTACTTCCGCCAGTTTCCGGCGAAGACGTGCCGGTAAACCTTGCGGAAATTATCGTCGAGCCAGCGCTCGACGGAGCCACCGTCCACATGCGGCGAAAGACCGAGCGATGCCGCACCCGGTGGCCGGCGGCGAATGCGATCGGCGTAAGTCGGAGCCTCATTCGGATTCATGTGACGAACTCCGTCGCTCTCCGCCTGCCATAGATTGTTCAGGAAGAGGCGAACGTTGGTCAGCGATTCAGACTGCCGGGCTTGCACTTGGGGACGCGACCAATAGATTCCATAAATCTGGGGCTTGGCCGAAGACAGCGTGCCAAAGTATTTGTCTTCCGCACGATTCGCGAGCTTGGCGTCCAGGTTGTTCCTTTCGACATACGCGGCGATCTCATCATCCCATCGAGTGGCCTGTTCTGGGCTGAAGGTTTCGCGCACCACGCAAGCTCCACGCGCTTTGATCTTCGCAGTCGATTGGGCGGGGACTTTTCCAGACGCGACATCCGCGTACTGGACAATCGGGATGACGTCGCGTCCGGCTTGGCGCTCGTCGACGATTTCTTCAACGCGCCGACGCATGTCCGCCTCAACCTCGCGGAAGATTTCCTTGTACTCGGGCAACTCTGCGCGAAGCTGTCGTTTCGTAGTCTGGATCGCCTTGGGAAGATTCTCGATGACCAGAGACATGAGATTGCTCCTTTGCGCGAACCCGCGAGACCGAGGGCGCGGCAGCACGCCGCTAATTCTAGCGCATCTTAACCGAGTACGGCCGTTCAATCTGTGATGAGCAACTTCAAGGGCCAAAGAGCAACGCTGCGGATACCGAACTGACCGATCATCGCTCAGAATGTCTTTGTGACCTTCGTCACATTGCTTCGCTGCTGGGCGTGGTAGTTTGCAAGTGTAAAGTTTTATGTTTTCCACTGATTTGGACTCGCTATTGGGGACACTGTCGAATCCCCAAGGCGAGTTGACGCATCTGAGTTTAGACGCATATGATTTTCGTTTGGCCTTTAGGGGACGAACGAGCTAGGAAGGGCCAACTACATTGAAGTTAGTATCCATGGATAAAAAGAAACTGGAATCATTCAAGAAGCGACTGGAGACGCGGCAATACGAGTTGCGGCGAATGGTCACGCGTACGGAGCAGGACGGACGCACCGTGGATGAGGACTCGGCGCAGGACATCGCGGACCGCGCTGCCAGCTCTTACACCAAGGAATTTCTGTTCCACCAGAGCAACAACGACCGCCAACTGCTGCAGATGGTCGAAGGGGCGCTGTCGCGCATTCGGGAAGGCAGTTTTGGAGAATGCATTTCCTGTGGCAAGGAGATCAACGCCAAGCGTCTGGAAGCGGTCCCGTGGACGCGTCACTGCATTGAATGTCAGGAAAAGGCTGAGCAGGGTCTGCTGGAAGAGTCGTCGAGGTAGTTCGTGTTTTGATCGAGCATCTCGGGCAGAGTCGATTGGAAGACGCCGCCGGTTGTCCGGCGGCTTTCGCTTTGAGTAGCGTTTTTTCCGACTGAGCGATGGCTCTGCGCAGAGTGGCTGCCGTGAGCGAAACTCTACAGAGCATGATTGCGGGAACGGCCGGTCTTTCGGTGGCGGCCGTCATGGCGCTTTTCCTGACAATCTTGCGCGAACCGGTAGACGTCGGCTGGGCTGGTCGTGAGCGAACCGTACGCCTCTTCTTGGTTGGAGTTGCGGCCCAGTGCACGCATTTCCTGGAAGAGTTTGTGACCCGGTTTCAGGTTCGTTTTCCCGCCCTGCTTGGTCTCCCGGCCTGGTCTGAGAACTTCTTCGTATGTTTTAATCTGGCCTGGCTCACCATTTGGATCCTGTCCGCAATCGGGCTGCAAATGAGATTCAGGATTGCTTTGTTTCCCATTTGGTTCTTTGCTATTGCAGCGATCATGAATGGAATCGCACATCCTGCCCTCGCGATCCTGGCTGGTGGATATTTCCCGGGGCTGATTACTTCTCCGGTGGTCGGAGTATTGGGCGTGTTGCTCTGGCTGAACTTGCAAGCGCTGACTCGATGGTCGGCATGAGCACGCCGAAATAGGCTGGCGAGAAGTGGCTTAGGACGGCAACAAACTTTGACGCTGTTGTTTTTTGCCTGTTAAACTCAGAAGTTGCTTAATCTTACCCCGAGATAACCAGAAGGGAAGTTCGTGCGCGCAGAAACCCGCCATCAACTGAAAACCGACCGGTTCAGCCAAGCCACGATCGACGCCGCGGAAAGAACCGCGCATTGGTCGGTCGAGCACAAGAATAAAGTGATAATCGCGGTCGCGGTTGTCGTGGTATTGGCTGCGGCGGTGGCTGGGTCCTGGTATTACTTGAGCCAGCAGGATCAGAAAGCCAGCCTGGACATGACCCAGGCAGTGCGTACGCTGGACACGCCAGTGCGTCCTCCCGACATGCCGGCCCAGCCCGAGGCGCCGAGCTTCGCGAGTTCCGCGGAACGGGCTACGGCGGCGCGCAAACAGTTTCAGGCGATCGTCGACAAATATCCCCACACCCATGCGGCGGACTTCGCTCGCTATTTTGTGGGCCTGGCCTCGGCTGATCTTGGGGACAATGTCTCGGCTGAGCGTGAACTTCAAAACGTAATTTCGTCGGCCAACAGCGACCTGGCGGCTCTGGCTAAAATGGTCCTAGCCTCGGTTTATCGCAATACCGGACGCAACAAGCAAGCCATTGAAATCTACAAACAGTTGGCGGCAAAACCGACCACCACGGTGGGGAAGGTGACAGCGGAAATCGAATTGGCCGCAACCTATCGCGCGGACAATCAGCCGCTCGAAGCCAAACGCATCTATGAAACGATCCAAAAAGAAAATCCTGCCACGGAAGCCGCTCAGCTAGCCTCATCGAAATTACAAGAACTGAAATAGCAGCCAGGTTCAGACGGTCAGCTGTCGGGCCTCGGCACAGCCTCGATTTCACGGCATGGTGATGCTATAATGACCATGGTCATATGGAGTGGTCATGAAGACAATGCCGGCAGGACAGTTCAAGGCCCGATGCCTCAAAGTCATGGACGATGTGCAGGCTACGCGTGAGCCCGTAGTGATCACAAAAAAGGGCCGGCCGGTGGCTAAGCTTGTGCCGGCCGAAGGTCCTTCGGATGATTTTCTGGGAAAACTTTCCGGCGTGATGAAGATCGTGGGTGACATCACCGCGCCCCTCGAGGAACCAGAGGCTTGGGAATCGTTGCGATGATTCTGCTAGACACTCACGTGGTCGTCTGGGCAGCAATCGAACCCAAGCGCCTTTCACGAGCAGCCGAGTCCGCGCTGAGGAGAGCGCGCTCGAGCGGTGGCCTGGCAATAGCGTCTATCAGCTTGTGGGAGATAGCTTCATTGTTTGCACGCCATCGTATCGAAAGCTATGGAACTATTGAGGCGTCAGTGCGTCAGATATTGGAAACGGTCGGTGTCGTTGTGAAGCCGATCACCCAGGAGATCGCGGTCCTGGCCGCGCAGTTCCCAGACAGTTATCCGCGCGATCCAGCCGATCGGCTTATTGGCGCAACCGCGCGGGCGGAGGGCGTTGTGCTGATTACGCAAGATGAAAAGATCCGTGACAGTCGGCTCCTTAAGACCATCTGGTAAACGCCTGAATTGTTCTTGATCACCGGCCACATTTCCCTTTTCCTCCGCTGTTGAGTAGGATGTCTTTCCGTATCCTGAAGTCCTGACATGGCAGATATCATTCTGCGCATTAACGGTAGCGAGCGGAAGGTGGACGTTGCACCCGAGACGCCTCTGCTCTGGGTTCTCCGTGACACGCTGGAACTAACCGGCACAAAATTTGGCTGCGGCGCGGGGCTTTGTGGCGCCTGCACCGTGCACGTGGATGGATCGTCCGTGCGCTCCTGCTCGACGCCGGTTTCGCAGGTTACCGCGAAAAATATCATTACCATTGAAGGCTTGTCCGCGAATGGACGGCACCCCTTGCAGCAGGCGTGGATTGAAGAGCAGGTGCCGCAGTGCGGCTACTGTCAGACTGGCCAGATTATGGCCGCGGCAGCTTTGTTGGCGAAGACTTCGCAACCTTCCGACGAGCAGATCACGCAGGCGATGTCCGGCAATATCTGCCGCTGCGGGACTTATGATCGGATCCGGCGCGCAATCCGTCGAGCCGCAACGAATGGAGGCACGCAATGAGCCCGCTGTCGCGCCGCGAATTTCTGGCTGGGAGCGCGGCCGCAGGCACTGGTCTGGTCATTGGTTTCTATCTGCATCGCAGACCATCGGCGGGAACCGGCAAAGACACGTTCGCGCCTAACGCCTACCTGAAAATCGCACCCGACGGGAAAATTACGATCGTGGTGGCGCGTTCTGAGATGGGTCAAGGCGTGCGAACGTCGCTTCCCATGATCCTCGCCGAAGAACTCGAAGCTGACTGGAAGCAGATCACGATTGAACAGGCCGGCGCGAGTACCCTCTTCGGCGATCAGACAACCGGCGGCAGCGCCAGCGTCCGCACGACTTGGGATCCGATGCGAAAGGCTGGTGCGGTCGCGCGCGAAATGCTGATCAGCGCCGCCGCGTTCGAGTGGGGCGTTCCGCGGTCAAGTTGCAAGGCTGAAAACAGCACGGTGATTCATGGGGCGTCAAATCGTCGCCTCACGTATGGACAACTAGCGAGCAAGGCGAGTGCGCAACCAATTCCGACCGACCCGCCTTTGAAGCAGGCGAACGATTACCAAATTGTTGGCAAGCCTTTGCCGAGGCTCGATACGCCCTCGAAGGTCGACGGCACCGCTGAGTTCGGCATTGATTTTCGTTTGCCCGGGATGAAGCACGCCGTGCTGGCCCGCTGCCCGGTTATCGGAGGCAAGCTCGCGGGCTTCGACGATAAAGAATCAAGAAAGATCCCCGGCGTTCGTTACATCGGAAAGATCAGTGATTCGGCCGTGGCCGTCGTCGCCGATAGCGTATGGAGCGCGCTCGAAGGCCGGCGGATGCTGGATGTCCAATGGGACGAGGGACCAAACAAGGACTTGAACTCGGCCGCGATTTTCGAGTCATTGAAGAAATCCGTTTCCGGCAAGGCTGCAACTTTGTATTCAACCGGCACGGTGTCGAAAGTTTCGGGACGCCACATCGAGGCGGAATATCAGCTGCCTCTGATGGCACATGCCGCGATGGAACCGGGCAATTGCACGGCGGACTTCCGCGGATCGAGTTGCGAGTTGTGGGCGCCCACGCAGGTGCCGCAGGATGTGCGTGACTCGGTGGCGCAGTCTCTCGGACTGAATCCCAATCAGGTTAAGGTCAACGTCACCTTGATCGGAGGAGGATTTGGGCGGCGACTGGAGCACGATTACGGCGTAGAGGCCGCGCTCGTCTCGAAAGCGGCGAATGCTCCGGTCAAGGTGCTCTGGACGCGCGAAGACGACATGAGGAACTCGACCTACCGGCCCGCGAGTTACCACAAATTAAGCGCGGTGCTCGATGGACAAGGCTGGCCACTGGCATTTAACCATCGCATTGTGGCTCCTTCGATCAGCGGTCAAAAAGGGCAGCCCACTCCCAACGGAGTAGATCCTGATCTGCCGGATGAGGCCGCGCTGATCTATTCTTTCCCCTCCGCGGCCATTGAATACGTGATGACCGATACTCCTGTCCCACTGGGGTGGATGCGTTCGGTGTACGCATTGCAGGCAGGGTTTGCCGGCGAATCTTTCATTGACGAACTTGCAGCAGCCGCAAAAAAAGATCCGTTGGAATACCGGATGCACTTGCTGGCGAAGGACGAGGACATTAAATACTTCGATACCGTTTGGCAAACGAAGCGGATGCGTGGCGTTCTGCAGCTGGCCGCGGAAAAAGCCGGATGGGGAAAGCCGCTGCCTGATGGCCACCATCAAGGCATTGCCTGCTTCGGCTGCTTCGGCACCTACATGGCTGAGGTTGTCGAGATCACAGTGGAGAACGAGCAACCACGAGTGCAACGCGTGGTCGCTGCGATGGATTGTGGCCAGGTGGTCAATCCCGGCATCCTCGAACAACAAATCAAAGGCGGAGTAATCTATGCGCTGACCAACGCTTTACGCGCGCAGATTACGATAGAAAAAGGACGCGTGGTGCAGGGCAACTTTGACGACTATGCCCCCATTCGCATGAACGAAGCTCCGCTGGTCGAAGCCTATTCAGTCAGGAGTACGGAATCACCGACCGGCGCTGGCGAGCCTCCGGTGCCGCCATTGGCCCCCGCATTGTGCAATGCGATTTTCGCCGCGACGAAAAAACGCTGGCGAGCCTTGCCGATTTCCGGCTGATATCGTGCTCGATCAATTGGATTGCGCCGCGAGCGCGAGCGGTGATTGCCCACCTGTCAGCTTAAAGACCGCGATATTCTTTCCGAACGATTGAATCTTGAGGTCGCGGAACTCCGGAACTGTACTCTGGAGTTCTCGGGCTAGCTCGATATCCCATCCGGCTTGGATCACCCAGGCCGCTTGTCCTGATTGCAATCCGACAGGGCGTAACAGATCGTTCCATCTCGGCAGAAAATTCTCAGCCGTAAACGCAAAGAGATCAGGGCCCGCAGCAATCACCTGATAACCGCCGCATTGAAATTTTTCTACCGCTCCAACCGGGGCAGACAACGTGACTGGTTGCCCCGGGCAGAGATAGTAGCCGAGCAATAGGCGTGTCTGGTAGTCGACGAAGATCAGATCTGATTGAGGGATCTGCGCATGGATAAATCCGATCGCACGAACCATTTGCGTGCGGCTCTGATCTTCGCGAAGCATGTAAGGCCGATGCGGCTTTCCGAACGCTTGACATGCCGCGACGATCACGAGCGCAACCGCGATTCCGCGTCCAATCCGTTGCCGCATTACTTTGGCCAGAAAAAAGCTGACGCCGGCGAGGGCAAACATGATCAGAAAAGCAGAATGACGCGTTCCGCCGTACGGATACATTCTGCCAATCCCGGCTCCGGCCGCGATCGCGAACGGCAGAACGAGAAGAACTAGCAATTCCCCTGATTTAACATCCGTGGGTGGATTTTTTTCTTTGTAAAGCAGCACGACTCCGGCAATAAACGCCAGAAACGCTACATCGCCAATCGCGAGCTGTCCGAAAACGTACTGAAAGACTCCGCCGGTTCTTGCGATCACGAATAGAAGCGGATTGTCATGCCCCGGACGAAAGAACGAATTGGCCAGCCACCCAGTGATTGTGCCTGTTGCGTAATCCCCTTTCAGCTTCGAAATGTGAGAAATATATAGGCTGGCGATGAGACCAAGGGCGCCGGCTTGTCCCATAACCCAAGCGATAGCGACCTGGATGGAGGGACGGCGAGCGAGCACGCGAAGCAGAGAATAAAATCCCATCGATCCCGCAAACAGAATTGCCGAGTAGTGAGACAGCAGTGCGAGATAAAGAGACATCGCTGAGAGCAACATCAGGCCAGCTGAGTTTTCCGCCAACGCACGCTCCAGCAGATAGGCAGCGCCCGCCAAAAAGAACAGCAGCAGAGCGTACTGTCGCACTTCGGCAGCCAGTTCGATCGGCGGTGGAAGAAACGAAACCAGGATCAAGCCGATAAAACCTGTGACGGGACCGAGGATGCGAGTAAGCCATTTGAAAAGGATCCAGCAAAATCCAGTGCCCGCAATCACTGATGGAAAGCGCAGAAAAAGCTCCGAAGCACCGAGTCCGCGCCAAAAATACAGGAGAAGAGTCAGAAGCGGAGGATGGGCATTGGTCAGACTCGCTAGGTATGCCAGACGCCACGAAGACTGGCAGGAGAGCAAGTAATGAAGCGCTTCATCCGGATTCAGGAATGTTCCCGAAGCGGCGCGCAGGCGTATCAGGAAGCCGAGCACCAACACCACAATTGCGGCCAAGCTTACATGGCTCTCGAACCAACGATCGAAGCCCTCCGGCGCCGAGTGCGTTTCGACCTCGTTTCGTAAGCCATGATCTAAATGGTTCATCAAGAAGTTGAAGATACGCTTTTTTAAAAGGACTGCTCTTACGAAACACTTTCCTTCGACTCGTCGCTGACCGCTTCAGAAATGACGTACACAATCAAAATGCCAAGCTCCGGTTCGATCGGATGCCGGTAGCGCGGATGGGGGAAGAGAAAGTAATAGACCAGGGGATAAGAGAGAATCAGCCAAAAGAAAAGCCACGCTCGCGGTTTGTGTTTACGCAAAGCGCGTCCGCATCCCCAGAAGGCAAGCACGGAAGAAGCGGCAAAAAGAAACCTCCTCGTGAACGCCGCGATAGGATTTTCGTCTGCTTTCGGCACACCGCCCCAGTAGTAGATAAAGCGCTTCAAGCTAAGGCTGGCAAACCGCGCATAGTCTTCCCGAATGAACGCCATTGCTTCTTGTTTTCGTTCCGCAACATAGGCGAGCTCGCCCAGTTCCTGGTAGCGGCGCATCTCGTAGATGTTTTTCGTGGGATGAAGATAATCCATCCAAGTGCCGTCGGCACCGGGTCCGTTTCCTAATCGAAGTTCGGCGCCAAAATTCGAACGGATGAAAACAGGCCGCCCGAAGACTTCGTAATTGCGGACCAGCCATGGCGCAATACATGCAACCAAGATGGCCGACGCAAGAATTACTTCGGTCAGCGAACGCTTGCCAGCTTTGGCGCGGTAATACCAGACCCACAATCCAGACGCGGGCAAAAATGCCAACAGCGCCGTGTTGGTCAACGCCGCGACGCCCCAGAGCAAGCCGAATTGCGCCCATGGCTTCACGCCGTCTTTCTCATCCATGCTGAGCGTCAGCCAAAAAATCACGGCCATCAGCAGCGCCGCGAGGCTGGTTTCCCAAACCCAGCGCGTGCACCAGAAAATAACGGACGGCAGCAGCGCCCAAGTCCAGGAACTCCAGACTGCGACTCTTTCGTTGAAACATCTTTTCGCGATCAGAAAAATCGGGATGCAAGTAAGCGCTGAAAAAAAACTGTTCAGAGTTAAAAGAATTATGGCGGAAGCACGACTGTAAATCCCGAACGCTCGGAAAACTGCAGCGATCAGAAAGGGATAAAGCGGCGGTTCCCAGGCCGTCGGCCCGGTGGCTTCATTGAAAGGATTGCTGAAACCCTGGCCCTGAGCCAGGGAGCGGCCGATACGGCCCATCTCGAAGCCAAAGCTGAAATCCCTTTCGTTCGCTGCCTGCATTGAGTTGTTCGAATGGAACCTGTAAGTGTGTCCGATGAGGATGTAGCCGAAGCGGACGCCGAACGCGATGAGCACGATCCAGAGAAGAGATATTCGGGTGTGCGCCCACCAGCTCCCACGAGCGCTCGCAGCAACAGTCGAAGTCGGGGCATTTGTCATGCGAAGGACTGATGAACTTATCATCCAGGCAGCGGGGTGACTTAGTTTTAGTCCATGGCGCTCCCTTGGAGCAAACTTTTCGTGACCTGAGGCTAAGGCAAAAACGTTACAAGCAACGTTTCTGCGGTTTTATCTTCGACTTAAAGACGTAGCTCGCTAGGTCCCGGGGGGACGAGAATGCTTGAGACTGTCCCGACTAGCGCGGCCAGAGCCAGCCAAAGGTCCCAGCGGTCAGCAAACCGTAGACGAGACCATCGATGACTTCCTTGATCGTCATCGACCAGGTCTGGCCTTTCCAAATGCCATTGCTGACATGTCCCAGGCCGTAGGCGAGGAAACCAGCGGTTCCGGCAACGCGAAACACCACAAGATAGTTTGCGCCGAACGGAACCGTGTGCGCTGCGAGGTAGGCGACGAAGAAACCGATGAGCAAGCAATAAAAGAACCACTGAACCATGAATTTCGCCACAGCAGGCGCGCCGCTCGGCATGATGGTCATAAACCCGACCGGCCCTTGCTTGTACCTTTCGATCGACGAGGGCGACTTCATCTCCTCGGGCAGAATATAAGGAAAAACATAAAGACCCCGCTTCAGGTTCGCAGGCCGCAGCGTAGTCAGGAATTTATCCTCGTCCGGAATCCGATAGCAATCGCTTCTGTGGTATTTCAGCAGCATGTGCATGACGGAGCTGGCAACAAAGACGATCACAGCCGACAAAACGATAGGCAGCCAAAGAGCGGCAAGTGAAACCATCGACAGCCTC
>Ga0206819_10184_pt1 | contig 22749 bp, 17 predicted proteins | sample Alteio_BWOrgCont_87_FD_152855 | JGI IMG/M metagenome (GOLD analysis project Ga0206819, IMG submission 152855) | Enriched cells from forest soil in Barre Woods Harvard Forest LTER site, Petersham, Massachusetts, United States -... | ecosystem: Environmental > Terrestrial > Soil > Temperate forest >... | reverse complement strand
CGGCTCAGTCGGCAGGTGCGCGCAGTTCAAGCCGCCCTCAAGGCAAGCCGGCGCGCGGACGCAGAGGTCCAGACTGCGAGTACGATGGCACCGGCGATCCATCATTAGAACAGAGCGGGCGGGCGCAATGCCCGCCTGCGTTTTTTTTCGGGGAGCGGCGCTCGCTCTGGACGGTCCTTTCGCGCAGCGGATGTTGCGGCGTTCCAAAATTGTGCAACTGATGAAAGAAGCAGCACGATGAGATCATATAGGCGCGCACTGCCGGTAAGGGGCGCGTCGGTGGCGCCGATGGTGCTGCCGCAAGCTTGGGCATACATCCTACTGCTTTCCTTCTCGAATGAAGAAATTTGGCATCCACGCAAAGCAGTAGAGCGACCGGATTGCGGGCTACGATCTCTTTTCGCGAAAACGTGAGACCGGAATGCGACTACCTTTCACCCTGCTGCCCGACGAGGAAGGGAAAGAACTGGTAACTTCCTATTTGGCGACCGGGAGCTATCTCGTTTTGCCTCGATCTAAAACTCCGCGATAAGATTGCCGGATGATGGACTCTTCACGCGAAGGGCTGAAGCCGGACGAGCGTGGACTTGGGGCTGCACCTGCCACGTCTCAAGGGAAGTTAGCGCTGGCCTTGGGAGTCATCGCAATCGCGCTCAGTCTGGTCCTTGGTTTTGTTTATCTAATTTCGGTCCGTCGCCTGGAGCGCGAGGTAGCACGGCTCAGCCAGCAGACGGAAGGTCTCAGCCAGCAACTCGTGCATGCACAGCAGCAATCGCAGACATTGGCTGAGCAGGCTTCGCAAGCCGCTGCGAACGCGCAGCTAGCGGCTCAACAGCGCGACTTGGCGAAGCAGGATCAGTCGAACTCGGACGCTCAAGCGCAACTTGCCCGGCAGCAGGCCACCGCTGCGCAGGAAAAGGCAGATCAAGCTACACAGCAGGCTGAGGAATATCGGCAACAGCGAGAGGCCGAACTTGCTCAGCTGCAACAGGCCCTCGGACAAATCGCCGAAACGCGTCGCACCGCCATGGGCCTGGTGATGACGCTGGACAGCAAGTCGATTCGCTTCGACTTTGATAAGGCAACTATTAAACCGGAATATCGCGACATCCTTAATCGCATCGCCGGGATCATGATGACACTTAAGGGATACACAATTGCTGTCTACGGATACACGGACGACGTCGGCACGCAGGCATACAACTTGCAACTCTCACAGCGTCGTGCGGAAGCGGTGCGCGACTTTTTGGTGCAGACCGGAATTCCCGCGACCATCTTGAGCACCAAGGGTTTTGGCAAATCCGACCCGCGTGTTGCCGGCGACAGCGAACAGGCGCGCGCTGCCAACCGCCGGGTCGAGATCGGCATAGTGGATTCGAAACTGATCACGAACGGCGCTCTCGTCGTGCCAAAGTGAATGCAGGCCATGCGGGTACCGCCGTAGACATCGACAGCGGACTTCCCAGGATCACCCGCCGAAAATTGTCGTGGAAAGCGCACCCTCGGTATTTACCGACCGACCCAAGCGAGGCCGTCGGGTTCCTGCCCGGCTTCGATGCGGCCCACAACTTCGAGCGAATGCAAATCGATTACGGCCACATACCCGTCAGGCGAGCAGGCCACGTATGCGCGCGATCCATCGGGTTACATAAGAATTCCGGCAGCGCCTTCTCCCACTTTTACACGCTTCACCTCTTTTCGAGTGGCTCTGTCGAGAACCGCGACATCAGGCTTCCTAAGGCTCGAAATAAACGCCAGCTTGCCATCTGGGGTAAACTTCAGCCGATTCGCTAGACGGCAAACGAGAAGTTATCCAGAAACGGGCTTTGGAAGATGCTGGCGCAAACTCTTCACGGCTGGCAAGGGCTCGCGCCAGCAGGTTTGTTGCCAGCGGCTCCTCAGACTTTGCAGGAAGCCGTGATTCAGGTAAAGCTGTTGGGAGACTTGTAACGATTGGTTGCTGGCACGCACTATCAAACTGAGGAGTGGTGTGAACCGTTTCCGCACGTACAGAAACAGCCAGCACCGCGCGGAGGTTAACATGTTTGCACGCAAGGTGGCTGCCCGTCTGAAGCCGAACTCGCTTACGGAATTCATAAATCTAATGGAGTGCGAAATTCTTCCCTGGCTGCGAACGCAGGAGGGCTTCCTGGATTTAATCACCTTGGCTGCCCCGGATGGCTTGGAAGTGGCCGCTATCAGCTTCTGGGATAGCAAAGGGAACGCGCAGGCCTACCACGCCGGGAGTTATCCCGAGGTGTTAGAGATACTGGGGAAACTTCTAGACGCGCCGCCTTATGTTAAGACGTTTGACGTGATGGGATCGACGTTTCAGCGGGACAACCTCGCACTTTCGCCTAAGAAAGAGAAAACCCGCTCTAAGAGAGTCGAGCGGCACACTTCGACTGTCGCTCAGAATGAACCAGCGCTTGGCCGGATCCAAACGGGTTAAGGCGTGTTAGAGCGACGTTAAAGAGCAACGCTTTTGGGATACCGCCAACCCCAGAGCTTTCATTGACGGAACAGCCATAGATGCGGAGAAAATCCGGATAACTAGAAAGGGAGAGCATGGCGCTCGTCCATCAATGAGTGCTATGGCGATCCTTCGCCAGTTGACCATTTGGAACACCCTCGACCCAATCGCTTTCTTTGTGCACAAGCACCCCGCCCGGCCACCTTTCCTGCTCCTAACCTATGAATTTTTCGGCATGCTGTCGTCTTTTACCGGCCATTTCCGATTTCATAATTAGAAACAGCAGCCCTGGTCACTAATGTTGAATCGATTCTTGGGAAAACTCGAGTTTTTCAACAGCCACCCGATTTCCAATTGCGGCTCAAGACGCCCCCTCCCGCATTCATTGACTTGCCCTGTTCCTGCCCCTAAGATTCCACTCCAATGATTGGCGAGACCATCTCGCACTATCGCGTCGTCGAAAAAGTCGGCGGTGGGGGGATGGGAGTCGTCTACAAGGCCGAGGACGTGAAGCTGCATCGCTTCATCGCCCTGAAATTCCTGCCCGACGCAGTCGCCAAAGACCCGCAGGCTCTCGCCCGCTTCCAGCGCGAAGCCCAAGCCGCATCCGCGCTGAACCACCCCAATATCTGCATGGTCTTTGAGATCGATGAGCGGGACGATCAGCACTTCATCGCCATGGAGTATCTCGATGGCATGACGCTGAGGCATCGCATCGCCGGGCGTCCGATGGAAACGGAATTGATTCTATCGCTCGCGATCGAAATTGCCGACGCACTCGATGCCGCACACACGGAAGGCATCGTCCACCGCGACATCAAGCCTGCGAACATTTTCGTCACCAAGCGGGGGCACGCGAAGATTCTCGATTTCGGATTAGCAAAAGTCACTCTCAAATCAGAGAGGATGGCCACGAGCGCCGCGACCGTCGAGCTAGAGGAACATCTGACCAGCCCCGGCAGCGCGCTGGGCACCGTGGCTTATATGTCGCCGGAACAAATCCGGGCAAAAGAACTGGATTCACGGACTGATCTATTTTCGTTCGGAGTGGTCTTATACGAGATGGCAACGGGCGCATTGCCATTTCGTGGCGAGAGTACGGGAGTAGTGTTTGAAGGCATTCTGAATCGGGCACCCGTTCCTCCCGTACGTTTAAATCCCGATTTGCCCCCCGATCTGGAACGGATCATCACGAAGTGTCTGGAGAAAGATCGCAACCTGCGCTATCAGCATGCTTCGGATATTCGCACTGATCTGCAACGGTTGAAGCGTGACACCGAAACAGGGCAGACTGCAGCCGCGAGATCAGGCGCGGTGGCTGTACCTGCTGGTCGGGTTGCAAAAGTCTGGAAGATCGCAGTTCCCGTTCTCCTGATGACCTTGCTCGTCGCAGGCGGGCTTTACTATCGTTCGCGGCGTCAAACCGGTCGTCTCACTGACAAAGACACCATCGTTCTCGCCGATTTCGACAACAAAACCGGCGATCCGGTGTTTGACGACACCCTGAAGACGGCCCTCGACGTTTCCCTGCGGCAGTCGCCCTTTTTGAATGTTCTTTCCGACAGCGAAGTTACGAAGACTTTGCAACTAATGACGCGCCCCGGCGATACAAAACTCACGCCCGAAGTGGCCCGCGAGCTTTGCCAGCGCGCGGGCAGCAAGGCGTACATCGCCGGATCGATTGCCAGCCTGGGCAGCGAGTATGTTTTGGGACTGAAGGCGGTGAATTGCCAGAGTGGTGACACACTGGCCGATAAGCAGGTGACGGCCGCGTCCAAGGAAAAGGTGCTAAGCACGCTGGGCGAGGCGGCGTCCAAGCTGCGCGGGGAGTTGGGCGAATCTCTGGCTACGGTGCAGAAGTTCGATGTGCCGCTTGAACAGGCCACCACGTCTTCGCTCGAAGCTTTGAAAGCGTATAGCCTTGGACTAAAGACCCGCGATTACAAAAGCATCTATTCAGCCCTGCCTTACCTTCAACGTGCTATCCAGCTTGATCCGAATTTTGCCATGGGCTACAACGCAGTGGCCAGCGCCTACTATACTCTCGGCGAAGTTGCGCGCGGCGGTGAGTACTTCACCAAGGCATTTCAGTTGCGGGAACATGCCAGCGAGCGGGAAAAGCTAAGGATCACGGCCAACTACTATTGCTGTGTCTCCGGGGAACTGGATAAAGCGGGCCAAACTTATCAGGAGGAGATTGAGAACTACCCGCGGGAACCTGCTGCTTACAACAATTTGAGCACAATTTACTCTGCGGAGGGACAGTATGAGAAAGCAGCGGATCTCGACGGGCAAGCTTTGCGGCTTGCACCGGATCAGGTAACTTGGTACGACGGTCCCGCCTCCGACAGTCTTGCTTTGCAACACTTCGACGAAACGCGGCAGATCATCCACGAGGCGCAGGTGCGGAAACTCGACGACGATTCCCTTCACATTTCTCTTTACGTCCTTGCTTTTCTCGGAGCGGACGCTGAGGCGATGACGGAGCAGCAACACTGGCTTGCCGATAAGCCCGATTTTGAGAGCGAGGGACTGGCGCTCGCATCCGACACCGAAGCTTATGCTGGTCATGTCAGGAAGGCGCGGGAGCTGAGCAAGCGGGCTCTGGACTCAGCCGTGCGAGCGGACAACAAGGAAGCTGGCGCAGCACGGCAAGCGATCACCGCTCAGTGGGAAGCCGTGTACGGCAATGCCACAGAAGCTCGGCAGACAGCGGCAGATGCCTTGAAACTTGCTCCGCAGAGCCAGGGAGCGGAGACTGAAGCGGCCCTTGCGTTTGCCCTGGCGGGCGACATGGTGCGAGCCGAGTCTCTGGCGCAAGACTTAGGGAAACGCCTCCCGCTGGACACCCGAATGCAGGTGCTTTGGCTACCCACGATTCAGGCACAATTGGCTTTGGGAAGAAAAAATCCGTCTCTCGTCCTGAATACCCTGCAAGCCACCTCACCCATGGAGTTAGGCAACATGTCGTTCGTCGACAATATTTCATGCCTCCATCATGTATATATTCGCGGAGAGGCATACTTGGCAGCGGGGCAGGGCAAAGAAGCCGCAGCCGAGTTTCAGAAAATTCTCGACCATGGCGGGATCGTCTGGAACTGCTGGACGGGAGCGTTGGCACATCTGGGTGTGGCCCGCGCCAATGCCTTACAATCGAAAACCTCGCAAGGAGCGGATGCCGATGCCGCCCGGGTCCGGGCGCTGGCTGCGTACAAAGATTTCCTCACCCTCTGGAAAGACGCCGACCCCGACATCCCTATCCTGAAAGAAGCCAAAGCGGAGTATGCGAAGCTGCAATAGTCAACCGGCGAAATCAGGGTGATCACACTCAAAATCCCCAATGCCCAAATGTCGCAACGTCTCATCGCGTGATAATAGAAGCTACGCGCATCCACTTCGCGCGTGATGAGCAGGAAGCCGCCCAACGTCGGGCGGCTCTGTTTTGACTCAAAGCGAATGGTGGCAGCTCGGCCTTCGGATCGTCGTTCTTTTCTCTTCTATTCCTGCGCATTTCCGGCAGTGATCGTGTCGTTGTCGGTCTCAATCAGCAACACTTCCTTCCCGCCGTTCACTACTACTGTATTGAAGTTTAATGCGGTGCCACCCTTGGGCGTTATCTGCCAAGTGCCGGTGCAAGTCGAACTCTCCGTGTAGATGCCCGTTACCGCGCTCTTGGTAATATTTCCGTCCAGGGTGAAAGTCTCATTGCCCGAGATTTTTCCTTTCCCGTTGAGGGTCACTTGGCCGACCGTGTCCGCCAAATCGCCGTTAGTATTGCCGAGCAGATTTGTCGTCAACACTACTGTGGTTCCCGACAATCCGCACTTGACCGTGCCCTGCGCCAGGCCAAAACCAGGCTGGTTTGAATCGGCGTCGTTCTCGATCATCTGAAACATGTTGCCACCTGCGTTGACATAGATGTTGTAGTGATCGGTCGAGTCGTCTTCGCCTACGATGGTCATTGTGCCAGTGCAGTTTTTCGCGATCGCGTACTTGCCGGTCGCAGTTCCGTTGTAGATCGTGCCGCTGTAGGTTTCCGTCCACACTCCGCTGGTGATCTTCCCTTGCCCATCTAAGGTCAATTGCCCAAGAGTAACCGTCGCCGGGTCTGCACCGGCCCGTCCGTGGAGGTATCCGAAAACTCCCTTTAGGCTAGCGTTCGAACAAGTCGCTGACGCTGAACCGCCCGCGCACACTGTCGCGAACAGCAAGATAACGCAAAGCTTTTGGAAATTCATTTTGTCATCTCCTCATTTTAATAATCGTGCCCCATGGGAAGGCGGCCGCAAACGCAACTGAAGGGCCCAAGTGTAGTGGCCACCCAAAGTTGAAAAATGTGTTTGTTCTTGCGCGTGTTGCCTCGAGGCCAGGACCACAAACTTTCCATTTCTCGCCGATTCCCCGGCCAGCGTATTACTTACGCGGCCCGCTTGCCCAGAGCAAGAGACATTACCGGTCACAATCGGACATAATCGGGCATTCCGCCCGTGCCGGGCGCGTGCGTCGATGCTTATTGCTACTCGTCGTCATTTCTACCCGCGAAGTCCGGGCCGGGCAGCCCGTGCAAGCCCCCCGGACAAAAATCGAGGACTTTCACGGCCCGACACCCCGCACTTTCGTAACATGCCATGTCAATCCGGAACGGTGAAAACTGGACCTGATCCTTAATAGTGGTATCTGGAACTTTGCTCGGCGTCATCGGTCGGTTTCCGCCGTCCTTTGGCGCACAAATGCACTTGCGAATCGATCGGTTTGATTTTCATGATCAAAAAAGTCCGGGCTGCGTTTAGAACACTCCACCCAGTGTGTGGGAATCTAGTGGCACGTCCGAAATTGGCCTTAGTATTTGGTTTTCTCGTCGCAGGAATTGCAGTCTTGGCCTCTCTCTCTTGGTTCCATCGGAATCAGGTCGACGAAGCTCGCTCTGCCCAAATAGTTCTCAATCGAATTGCTGTCCTCACTCGAGAGATCAACAATCTTACGTTGACGGCGCTACAAGAGCAGAACATGGATTCCGCAACCGACACCCAGCTGCGGGAAGCAAGACACGTACTGCCTAAGGTAATGTTGGCGGCACACCTTCATGCTTATCACGCCGTTGCCTTACCGAAGCTCTGGCTCGTTTTAGATAACTACGTTACCTCGGCCGACCGGCAGTGGATCTCGATGGAGGTTGGAGACTTTGACGAGGCTAAGCAGGCCGATATTCAGGCGGTCAGTCCCCGGTTTGACTTGCTTCAGCAACAACTCCAGGTCGCCATTGAAGCGGAGGCCAAATGGGCGAAGGGTGTTGAGGTGAAGGCGCGAAATGAATTTCTGGCGGCGGCAATATTGGCAATCACCACGATCTTAATACTTTTTCTTCGGCTTCAGAGACAGGAGCACCTCAGCCAGTTGCAGGAAATCGAGCGCAATGTCCTCCGCGATAGCGAAGAGCGCTTCCGCGCTCTCACCGAGCAGTCCACCGACGTTATTCTTATTACCGAACTGGCCGGGCAAATTAAGTACGCTAGCCCGTCCGTTCACACGGTTCTGGCGGTGCATGCGGATAGCCTCGTAGGTAACAACCTATTCGCGCTGATACATCCAGATGACTTAGCCAGCGCCGTGAGTTTGGTGCCGCAATCGGTAGCGCACGGAGAGCATCCGACAGTTGAGTTTCGGCTGCGACATGCGGATGGACGGTGGCTCTCTTTCGAGTGTGTCGTTCGAAACTTGATTTCGCATAAGAATATAAGCGGCATCGTCTACAATGCCCGAGATATAACAGAGCGAACCCGTTCACAGGAGCAGTTGCTGTTTAATGCCACCCACGATGCGCTCACCGGCCTTCCAGGGCGAGCCCTATTTCTGGGACGTTTGCAGCACATCGTGGATCGGAAGAAAAGACACCCCCACCAGGCCGCCGCTGTTCTTTTCATTGATATCGACGGCTTCAAGGTCGTCAATGATTGTTATGGCCACGGAGTGGGCGACGCTTTAATTAAAGAAGTCAGCAACAGGCTGCGGACGTGCATGCGCAGCGACGGCATAATAGCCAGGATGGGTGGAGATGAGTTTACGGTTCTCGTGGAAGACGTTACTGATCCGAGCGATGCCATCCGCGTAGCCGAGAGAATCCGGACCTCATTTGAAAGCCCATTTCTACTGGAAGGGATCGAAGTCTTTAAGAGCGTGTCAATTGGAATCGCGCTGACCTCGCCAGAGACGCCTGCCGAGGCAATGCTTCAGAATGCCGACATCGCGATGTATCGTGCGAAGGCCCACGGTAAGGCTCGCAGCGAGCTCTTTGACCGCAGTATGCACGAGCTGGTCATGAGTCGACTTCTTCTGGAATCCAAGCTCAGACATGCTCTCCAGAATGAGGAACTGACACTTCACTACCAGCCGATCGTCGCGGTCGATACGAGCGCAGTGCAGGGCTTCGAGGCTCTCTTGCGGTGGCAGCCAGCGGGATCGGATTCGATACCGCCAAGCACTTTCATCCCGGTGGCAGAGCAGTGTGGCCTGATTGTCCCTATTAGTGTTTGGGTCTTGAAGAAAGCGTGTTCAGATGCGGCGAGTTGGCAACAACGCTATCCCGCGGACCCGCCGTTGTATGTCAGCATTAACATCAGTTCAAAGCACTTCTCTCACGCCGGTTTTGTTGGGCATGTCAAAGACGCACTTGAAGAGAGCGCGATTGATCCGCAGTGCATAACCATAGAGCTCACGGAGAGCTTGGCCATGAACGACGTTGCGGCGACCCTCCAAACAATGTCGCAACTGCGGACTTTAGGAGTGAAGCTAAGTATCGACGATTTTGGTACCGGATATTCCTCTCTGAGCTATCTCCGCCGTTTTCCGGTAGACACGCTGAAAATCGATCAGTCGTTCGTCAAGACGATGGATGCCGAAAACTACGCCATCGTTAGGACGATCATCGGGCTGGCGCATAATCTGGACCTTAAAGTGGTCGCTGAAGGAGTCGAAACACCGGACCAACATCAACTCTTGGCATTGGCCGGTTGCGGGTCAGCTCAAGGATATTTGTTTGCTGAACCCATGTCGGCGGCGAGTGTTGGCGTCTTCATCGAGCGCAACCGTCGAAACGTTGATCAAACCAAAGACATTGGCTTGGCACGCTCGACGGGAGGGCTTTGATACTGCGGGAAGAGATACGGTTTTGAAATATAGCTGTTCGCATTCAACTGAGGGGCCGAGTATCGAGTCGCGCACCAGCGCCTATCAGGTAGCGTCGGGGATGGGCCTTGGTTTACGCGGGTATTTTGTGCAATCATGCGATGCGAGTTCTTCGGTGCCGCGGGACTCAAAGCTCCGCATCATCGCGTCGATGGTCCCTCCGGGCAGGCGGATCGGGAGCGCTGAACACCCACGCACATTGAGGCCACCACGAAAGCCCGGGTAGTCCATACCATCTTGCGCATTGCCGCATTCGCACAGGGGTTAGTTGGAAATCTCGCTCCGACTTCGCCAAAGCACCGCACTTCCCAAAGTAGTTGCCGCCTAACCTCTCTCTTGGGACCCAAGATTTTCTCAATGAACAGAGGTTCTGCCGACGAAGGGATGAGTGACCCTCGGCAACATCGACAAAATTAGCTGTCTCAAAAATCAAAGAGCCTAGCGATAAGTTCTGGCTAGATCTTGTTGCTCCACGAAGTCAACGCGGCGGGAATGCGCCAGCACACGCCGTACCCCGAGCAAAACCGCCTCCGGGGGTGGCGTATTCTACGGCAAGAGGCATAATCCATGACTGAACATTCGAGGCACGCCGAGGCGCACATCGAGTCGATAGTAAAGCAGGAAGAAGAGGCGTTAGAGCAAAGATCGAGCGCAGAACGACTCGCCGATAGTGTTGGGGTTTTCGCGGGAAGCCTTCCGTTCGTTGTGCTTCACCTCGTGCTGGTGACTGCGTGGTTGCTAGTGAACAGCGGCGAAATCGCCAGCGTGAGACCGTTCGACCCATGGCCATTCTCATTGCTCGGGGTGATCGTTGCGGTCGAGGCGGTCATCCTGTCCAGCTTCATACTCATGCGCCAGAACCGCATGATGCGTCGAGGAGAGCACCGGGACCACCTCAACTTGCAAGTTGACTTGCTAGCGGAGAAAGAAATCACGACGGTGTTGCAGATGGTGCGTGCGATTTGCGGGCACATGGGACTTCAAAACATCATGGCAGACAAAGATATTCGCGAACTTAGCAAGAACACCTCGATTGAGTCACTGAGCAAGACATTGGAAGATAGGCTGCCCGGTGAATAGATGGTTGCGATTCGCCGTCTTTAACGAATCCGTGTTACCTTTCGCAGGATCTGGCGTTTGTGGTTCTTCCGGTCCAATGTAAGCGGGAAATAGACGACAGCGGAAACTGAGTCACCAGTAACTAAGTATCCTTTGCATTCGTTATCTTTTTGAGGGTAAAATCCGGCGAAGTCCTCAACCTCCCAACGAGCTGGAGATATGTGTGGCAATCGATCCCGAAAAATCGAATGAATTTCTTGCCTAAAAGAGCTCCACGCCATAGGCATCGGAAGTACGCCAGGCCCGACTGGGGGATGCAGATCTGCTTAAGAAAGGTATGCGGCCTCGTAGGGTTTTGAGTGCTATGGCCTGTTTTCGTCACGTTATCCGGGCGGGTGTAGAATCGTCGCAGTTTTTAAGTCAAATAAGGAGATGCAGTCTATGAGATTGTTGAAGATCAGTTCGCTGATTTTGTCGCTCGCCGCCACACTCGGGGTCGTTCCGGCCTTCGGTGCTACGTGCTCCAACGCCAGTCTCGATGGCGTGTTTGGTTTCATCGACGCCGGATACGATAGCGCCGGAGAGCATGGCGCAAGTGTCGGTCAGATTACTTACGATGGCAAAGGCAAGGTCAGCGGAGCTTTTACACACAGTCATACCGGGACCGTTTCGACGCTCACCTTCAAGGGCACTTACTCAGTTTCGAAGAACTGCACCGGCAGCACTGTGGAGACACAATCGAACGGCGTAAAGCAAACTAACAACTTCGTCATCGACAACGGCAACGACGGAGCGCAATTCATTCTTACCGATTCTGGGCAGGTCGAGACTGGCTTTTCGCTTGCACAGGGAACTGTCACCTGCGGTCTTACCGGAAAGTCTCAGACGTTCGCAGTAAGTCTGATCGGGCCCAATGCCGTCCTCGGTCCGGTCGTGTATGTCGACCAGTTGATCCTGAACGGCAAGGGAAAGGTTTCGGGCAGCGGATCGTCCAGTATTGCCGGTTCGATTCATAAGGGCACGCTTAGTGGAACCTACACAGAAGATTCTGACTGCACGGGAACTCTTCAATTCACGCCTCCCGGGGGAAGCTTATCGAATTTCAATTTCGTCGTCGTCAACAGCGGGAAAGAATTGCTCGCGATCGAGACGGACAACGGCACGACCGTCTTCGGAAACTCACAGCAGTAAGAAGGCGGGTGGCCCAAACAGCACAAAGTTCTTTGTATGGGGGGCGACTGGCCGCCGTCGTTGCCTCCCAAAAAGCTGTAAGGAACTTCTCTTTCAATCGGCCGATGCAGACGAAGCCTTAGTAATTGTCCGGGCAGGCGTTGGTTTGAGGGCGAGATCGCGACATCGCCCTACCCACTTTACGGCACCCAGCAGCAGCGAGCTTTGCTGGCGCTGGCCTTGATCCACCAACTGCGTGGTTCTTGCTGGCTGACGAACCGACGGGCAACCTCGACAATCACACGGGCACGGAAATCATGAACGTCATTCGGAGTTCAATGAATCTCTCGCTATGACGATCATCATGATTACGCACGCGCGGTCTCGCTGAATGCTACGCGACGCCGCGTGATTTCCTTGGAGATAGCAAATTGGCTGGTGATCATGTTGCTTTCGCTACCGGAGGGCAGATACGCGGAGGCACGATATGAAAACCTATGATATTGCCGAATTGGCAGTGTGCAACTTGCGCGAATCTATTTTGTGCAATTCACTGACGACCATCGGCATTTCCATCGGCGTCGCCTCATTGGTGGCCATGCTTTCGCTCGGAATTGGTTTACAACAACTAGCTGGGCGGCATCTGCAGAAGTCTGGGCTGCTCGCCACTGTCGTAGTAGCTTCGCGGCGCGACCTGCGGAGTTTCAATCGCGAACAGGAAGAGAACGGTCCCGCGCCAGCCGAGAGTCCCGCACTGGACGAAGACGCCCGGCAAAAGATTGCCCAACTCCCCAATGTTCTTGAGGCCTATCCAGACCTCCGCTTCATCACCGAACTTCGCTACGAGGACAAGCCCTATTTGACCGTGATGCTCGGCTTGCCTTTTTCAGCGAAGAATAACGACGCCTTCGATGGTATGCAGGGCAGCTTCTTTTCATCAGACGCGGCGCCTGAAGTCATCGCGCAGAAATCGTTCGCCGCCCAATTATTGGGGAAAGCACCCAAGGCGGATGGCGACAAACTGAGCGTTACGGAGGTCGCAAAACTGCTCGGCAAGCAGCTAACCATGCGCTACGCCGAACGAACCGTAGCTCCCGTAACGGGTGCGGACAAGAAAGTTGGATCCTCTAGCCCCGAGGGTGCAGCCTACTCGGTGATTTCGCGCGAGGTGACACTTACAATCGTAGGCATTTGCGATGTCGATCCCGACAACGACCTGGGCTACGAAACGCGCATCTTCTTGCCGCTAAAACTCGCGCAGAACCTTCACATGATGCAACCTTCCGACTTGCTCGATTCAACCAGCATGGCACGGGCCACGCCGGTCTATCCGTTGGTCGAAGTACACGTCCAGAGTCATACCCAAGTCCAACCCGTCGAAGATGCAATCAAGAAGATGGGCTTCAATACCTTTACGATCGGCGGCGCGGCGAGCAGTTTGCGGCAGTTTTTTGCGGTGGTCGACCTCTTTCTCGGAATCTTTGGCAGTTTGGCTTTGGCAGTGGCGTCCCTTGGAATCATCAATACGCTGGTTATGGCGACTCTCGAGCGTCGTCGGGAAATCGGGATCATGAAAGCGATCGGCGCCAGCGATCGCGATGTCAAAGGATTATTTTTCGCCGAGGCTGGCGTGATGGGCGTCTTCGGCGGCTCCGTTGGGGTCGGACTCGGCTGGGCCATCGGACGGGCAATAAATTTGGGCACTAACGTTCACCTGAGACGCCAGCATTTCCCACCCGAACAGATTTGGTTTGTGCCGTGGTGGTTGGTGATCGGCGCCATCGCGTTCGCGATCGTGGTCAGCGTGCTCTCCGCCTTATATCCCGCGAGCCGCGCTGCGCGGCTCGATCCCGTCCAGGCCTTGCGCTACGAATAAACTCGATTTCATGCCCACGGGGCAGCGCTTGTTCCCTTCTTCTTGTCGTTTACTCTCCCCGTCGTCACTCGGCCGCATCGAAACCGAGGCCTGCTCGATGTAAACTCCGCCGACAGCAAAGTCCGTTACTATGATTTTCTTCCTGCAAGATAATCCCGCATATCGAAGCCAAATATCGGACCCGCCGGGAATAGACAGAACTCCAAACTCGGTCGCAGGGTCAATGAGTGTCGCGATGTTTCAGCAACCTGCGCCAATTGAAAAATGACTTCAGCTTGACAATGCCATGACAAGCAAATTGGCCAGAGATTTTAATCTGCGTGCATGAGAAACAAGATCATTGGGAAAATAGCAAAGCTTACTTTGATTCTATTTGTCTTTATCTTCGTTGGGATACAGCTCGTTCCGACCGCGACAATACCCAAAACTTCAGCGAAGAATGGAGTCCACATGGCAGAGACGATCGATCCGCAGGTGGGCGCGATTTTGGATCGCTCATGCCAGGACTGTCACTCCAGTAGCGCGAGCTCGCCATGGTACAGCCACGTCGCGCCGGTGTCCTGGATCGTCTCCAAAGACGTTACCGAGGGCCGCGAATTGCTGGACCTCGCGGAGTGGGCGAATCAGCCTCCCACCGAGGACGCGCGCAGGGAGATCTGTGACGCGGTATCAAAAGGCAGGATGCCATTGCCGGAGTATACGATCATTCATCGCCACACCAAGCTTTCAAAACGGGATGTCGAATTGATCTGCGACTGGGCTGACGCTCCGGGCGCATCCGTGAAATCGCCGCAGGCCAGCAAGTCAACTAAGAAGATTGTCCGCGTCGATTGAGGGGAAGATATCTCGGCAACCGGCCCCGGCACTCTCATTTACCCAACACAAGGGCATTTATGGGGACCAATGGCTTGTGACAGAACCGTTTTCCTGGATGTTCTGGTGCAGACGGCACCTGTCACTTGTTAGTTTGGAGAGCCTTTGGTCGCAGCGAAAAATCTAACTGTCTGCCCATTCGTACCACGGCGACCGGCAAAGCATCCACGTCAGCCAAGGAGCTCCGGAAGTTCACAATACATGCACGCAACACGAATTTTCCGCGGATGACGGCATTGGAAACGTACATCTCTCCACTCTCCTGCAAATGGGTGAGCAGTTCGGAGTTCAGCCGGTTCAGATACGCTTCTACCTGTTCGTCACCTGACCTGAGGTCCGTTGGGCGGTAACGGAAAGTGGTGATGCTCAGTGAGTTGGTAAATGCCTCGAGTTCTGGGTGGAGAGCGACACGCCGAAACAGTTCTCGCGCCAGGTGGATATCTTGCGAGAGCAGCTTTACGTAACCTTCCCGGCCGACCTGTTGCAACGCCAGCCAGACCTTGAGGGCTCGAAAGCCACGGAGTTCTGGGGACCGAAGTCGAAGTAATTGATTGCCTCAACCCCGAAATGATAGTAAGGGGGGTGGTACGCAAACGCCTCGCGCAACCGCTCCGGGTTTCGGACCAGTGCACAACCGGCTTCTAGCGGCGCGTACAGCCATTTATGAGGGTCCACAGCTATTGAGTGGGCTTCACCCAAGCCTGCCAACGCCGCTGGAACGTCGGGCAGCATCGCCGCAAAGCCACCGTAGGCGCCGTCGACGTGGAACCAAAGGTCGAACTCACGGCAGATCGCGGCCATCTCTGGCAGCGGATCGATAGCGCCGGTGCTGACCGAGCCGGCAGTGCCCACGACGACAAATGGTTTATCACCCGATTCGATGTCAATCGCAATTTGCTCTCGCAGCGCCGGAAGGCTGATCCGTTGTTCGTCATCGGTGGGCACCCAGCGAATCGCGGCGGTGCCGAGGCCGGAAATGTCCGCGGCCTTTTGAACCCAGGTGTGTGTTTCCTGCGAGCAATAAGCGCGTAGACCGCCATGGCTAACCCCTTTCTGTCGCACATCCCACCCCGCCTTCGCTTGCCGCGCGGCGAGAAAGCAAACAATATTTGCGACATTGCCTCCGCTGACAAACAATCCGCCACAATCGGTTGAATAGTTCAGCAGCTCGGCGACCCAGCGTATCGTTTGAGCTTCGATCTCGCTTGCCATCGGCGAAAGCGGCCAAGCCCCGACGTTGGGATTTACGGCAGCAGCCAGCAACTCCGCCAACGCTCCAATCGGTGCAGCCGATGACGTGATATAACCCCAAAAGCGCGGGTGCCCGTTGAAAAGCGAGTGGTCGAAGAGCAGATCGGCGGCATGGTCGATCAACTTCGCGGGATCAGACCCTTCCTTCGGTAAGGTGCGACCGGCGTCGAGCGCTTCTCGAATCTGCTGGGGAGACTCACCGGGTGTGACCCGCCGCCCAGGGAGCGAATCGAGGAAATCGGCGACTCTATCGACCATCTGATGTCCCAATAGCCGAAACTCGCCGGAGTTCATGGCGAGGGAAGACTGACGTTGCTCCAGACCTTCGGTTTCGTGCATTCCACACCTCGGAAGCATGGTACGCGATCTCGTAAGTTATCGGCAGCTCGAAACTCGTGTCTCATGGGATTAGTGCTCATAAGTCGGCTCGTAGGAAGGAATTTGCGTACTCCTGTTGACGGGAAAACAGGATCACGGGAGAGTGCGGGCGGAAGGGTGGCGACAGTGGCGGCTCGGCAGAAGAGAAATGACCTGACCAACAAAAACCAAAACGAATCTACTTGACTCCGACCGGCCTTCTCATGGAAGGCGATACATTCACCCCCCCGTCGCCAGGGGTCAATGAGTGAAATCGCGATTTTATATCAGTCCACACCACTAGGTGTCACGAAGTGTCGCGTTCTGTCAGGTAACACCTGTTGACGGTCAGTGTGAGAGCACTCACTATATGGCGGATGTTGCGCGATGGGGCGGCAGGGGAGGATTGTTTCGCGCCATTTCGGGCATGGGGGACAAGCATCTTAAGCGCCGGTGAGTTCCAGCTTTCGCTGCTGTCCAACCACCTCTGTATTAGTCCTTGGGTATAACGCGACTGCTGAGATCGTGGATACTTTCCCCGCAGTCTTTCGCTGCCCAAAAACGGGCGGACGAAGCTATATTTTGCAAGATCCCAGGCGAGTCTCAGACTTCCAGGAGATTTCCGGGCTGCAAGATCAACTCGAAACCGTCTATACGAAGCGCCAGAGGGGTCTACTTGCACTTCCAGGAGGCTATTATGAATTGTGTTCGGCACAATGAGAAATGCTCGCGCAGCAGGGTGCGGTTTGTGGCTGGGTTGATTCTGCTCGCACTCGCCAGCGCCACTTCGGCCGCAGCTCAACAATGCACCGACAGCTGGACCGGCGGTGGGGGCGACAACGCTTGGAGCGACGGTGCGAATTGGTCGAACGGCAACGAGCCAGGATCCAGTGACGTCGCCTGTATTCAGCTATCGGGAGCGGCAGTGTTGTTGAACGTCGCCGACGGGATAGCCGACCTCGCCATCGGCAGCGGCGACAGCCTGACGTTTCCCGCCGTATCTAACACCAACAATGGCCTCAGCGTCAGTGGCTCCTCCATCACGAACAGCGGCGAGATTATCATGGCCGATCCGGTGTCGTTTGGCACAACGGGTTTGAACCTCTCATCCACCGGGACGGTGATCTTATCCGGCCGCGGAACGATTACCCTCAATGCCAACTCCTTTGGCGGCGACTCGATCGGAGGCGCCGGGACGCTGTTGAATAAGTCGACGATCCGAGGCGGCGGCGGCTTCGACATGACATTCAACAATGCCAAGGACGGCGTGATCAACGCCAACGAATCCGGAGTTCAACTGGTCGTGGGGCGCAACCAGAACCAGGGTGCCTCCACCAATACCGGCCTGATGGAAGCGACCGATGGCGGCCAGCTCACAATGGGGAGCCTCACGCTGAACAACGTTGGCGGGACCATTAAGGCGTCGGGCAAAAACTCCTACGTGCAACTCGAGGGCGAAGGTCAGGGCGGCGAAACCTTCACCGGAGGCACGTGGACAACTGCCAACGGAGGAGTGATTCAGGTTGTTGACGGCAGCGCACTCCTTGATGGCACGAATGGGAACACCATCACCAACTCCGGAACCATGGCGTTGGTTGACGGCGCCCCGCACCCGGGCGGCAATTTTCAAGGAACCATGATGAACAACGGCACGCTCCAGATTCTGTCGAAGGGCAATGGCGTGGGCCTGGGCATTCCCGGCGGCCAGACCTTCACTCTGACCGGCACCGGCAGTCTGACCATGGGGGACGGCACCTCCAATGCTTACAACAATCAGGACTACATCAGCGGCGCAACATTCGTGAACCAGCAAACCGTGTCCGGGACCGGCGGCATTTTGAATCTCACCGGGTTCACCAATAGCGGCATCATTAACGCGAACGTTCCCACGGGTACGAACAATCTGCAGCTTCAATTGGGCCGGGCCGGCGCAAGCACCAACACTGGAACTATCGAGGCCAGCAACGGCGGAGTCCTCGTGATCGGCAGCACGACGATCAACAACGTCGGCGGCACCATCGAATCGGTAGGCGCGAACTCTAACGTTTCCTTGGTTGGTTCGCTGGGCACGTCGGGGCTGACAATCAGTGGAGGCACTTACACCACATCCGACGGCGGCACCATCTACGGCGAGGGTTTCACGACACTTGACGGCACCACGAATCCTGTCGTCAATTCCGGCACGCTGGTCGTCCCCGACGTAAACCAGAATACCTCAGGCATCAGTATTCAAGGGACGTTTAAGAACACGAACACGGTTAAACTTCTATCCACGGGCGATCTGGTTCTATTGTCGGTTCCCAACGGGGAGACTTTCACGCTCACCGGAATCGGAAAGGTAGTGATGGGAGATGGCACTAACAATGCCTACAACAATCAACCGTCAATCGGTAGCAACTTCGACAGCTCCGGCTTTTTTGTGAACGAGTCCAACATCGAGGGGACCGGGCAAATCACTCTGGTACAAGGCATCACCAACAAGGGCGTCATCAACGACAATGTTCCGGTCGGGAGCGCGGGCCTCGTTCTCAGCTTCGGTAACGAGGGAAGTTCGGGAATAATAAACCAGGGAACCATTGAGGCTTCCAATGGAGGCAAGGTTCAGTTTTATCCCGACGTCAGTTTCGACAACCCAGGCACGCTCACTGCGGCAGCTAAGAGCACGATCTTTATCAACAATAACTTTGTCAATCTCTCCAATGGCACGCTGACCGGCGGCACCTATAACGTCACCGGAACCCTTGAGATTCCTGGGAACATCACCACCAACGACGCGAAGATCGTACTCACCGGGAAGGCATCGCAGATCCTGAATCCCAACAGTAACGCTCTGGCGGGGTTTGTCACCAATGCTTCCAAGGGCAGCTTTGAACTCAAGGGAAGCCAGAGCTTCACCTCCGTCGGCACATTCACCAACCAGGGCGCGATCAGCATCGGGAAGGGCAGTACATTCACCGTGGGATCGGGCGGAACGTATCTGCAGAGTGAAGGCAGAACTACCGTAAACGGCAAGCTCGCCCTCTCGACTACTGAGGAGAGGATTGACGAATCGGATTCCGAATCCGACCCTGCCGCTGCCGACATCAGGATCGCCAAAGGCTCGTTCCTCGGCAACGGAGGAACTATCGCCGCTCACGTGTCCTCGTCCGGAACGGTAATCCCATCGGCTTCGCTAACCACGACGGGCAAGCTGGGGATCACTGGCGCCTACACGCAAACTGCCGCGGGCGCGCTGGATGCCAACATAGCAGGCGCCAGTTCCGGCCAGTTCAACTTGCTCACCGTCGGCGGCGCAGCCAGCTTGGGCGGAACTTTAAACATCGGTCTGCTCAACAAATTTGTGCCGGCGGTCGGCGACACCTTCGAAATTCTGACAGCGCGAAAAGTCACCGGCACCTTTGCCACCGTGAACGGAACGAAGATCAACGACAGCGAGCACTTTACTGTCACCTACAACTCAGACAACGTAACCTTGACTGTGGTTTCGGGCGGTTAGTCGTATTCCGATTAGCAACCCTCCTTGAAGTTTTCAGGAGGCCTATCTATGAGTTGTATCTGGCAACAAGATAAGCGTTTCTGATGCGACCGGCGACTGGATTTCATATAGGGGCGGAGTTTCGTTGCTGCAGCGAAGAGCGGCTGAGACGACGGTAGGCAACATGGGTTAGCGAAAGGCGCGCAAACGAAAAAGCACAGAAAGCCGCTCGCGTGCGGCTTTTTGTTGTTAGCCCCCGATGTTCCATAACGGTCGAGACCAGGCCACACATGTTTTGAGGATTGGTGGACAGGGTCAATGAGTGCTATCGGGATTTGTCAACAGTCACACATTCCTTTTTGTCGTCGATCGCGCGAGTATCACCGATCCAGATTTCCCGGTCCTTGTGATCGATTTGCACGAATCTCGCGGTCGCAGTTTCCGCGCAATTCCGACTCAGATTCAGAGCATCGAAAACAATCTGTCCATTGCTAACATGGACTTCGAAGAGTTTGCGGAGGCTGTTGGCAGGGATGGCATTTTCCGAGGCTTTCCAAGATAGTTGACCCAAGCACGCCATTACACTCAAGGCCACCATCGCAGAGTCAATAAGCGCTATCGGGATGTTACGCCAGTTAAGACCGTATGGCCGCCGAACTCAGTAGCTCTTTATGAACACCGCCCCGGCAGCCGCATCCCCATCAATGGTAAATCCCGGTGCTCCAAGGAAGATGGCTCCAGTGCTGAAAGCTGCCACAGAGTTTCCGAACAAATAATCATTGCTACGAAGTCCCGGGCGCCAAACTTCCGCGAAATCCCATCGACCAACGTTGCATAATGGAACAATCGGATCAGGAGAAGGATATATGTCTTCAAGCAAGATTCGAAATGGGTTTCGCAGAAAGTTTCGGAAACATTTGCTCCCGCTCGCCGCCCTGCTGGCGGCGTGGTTGAGCCTTACGTCGCTCTCTGGCGCTCAGTCCAAGGAGTTTCCCACCTATTTCACGGGCCCGCAGCCGAACGGCTCGTGGGTCGTCAGCAGCGGCCAGATCATCACTCCAGCCGGTATCCAGGTCAACCTTGGCGACCGAGTCCGAGCGAAGGCGATAGCGCTGAATCCCAATGTCGGCACTCATACCGCCGCCGTCCTCACTCTGGGTGCCCGCGAGGCCGTCGAATTGTTCGATACCAACAGCGGCGTTGTCCTGCAGGACTATGTCACGTTCGGAAAGGATCCGAGTGGCAGCTATGGTGGCATAGCCTATTCGGCGGATGGCAAGCACCTGGTGTTCAGCCAGGACAGTAGCAATGTCACGCTTGCCAATGTCGATGACCAGGGCTTGCTCTCGGACGACGCACAGATCAGCGTGCCACCGAACAATTCCTTCATCACCTGTTTTCCGAACAGCCCTCCGGGAGCTTACGGAATACCCTGCGGCAGGTTTCATAATCGGAGCACATCTTATCCTGGCGGCCTCGCGTTCTCCCGTGATGGCAAGAACGCCTACGTCCTGCTGAACCAAAACGATACGCTCGCGCAAATTAACCTGACAACGAATACGCAGGGTGAGCAGATCCGCGTCGGCAACGCGCCGCACAGCATCGTGATCGACAGCAAGGGCACAGCTGCTTACGTCAGCAATGAGGGTGGCCGGGCCGCCACGGAGGCGGACTTTCAGATCTATTCGGCTGGCACTGAAATCGTCGCCGACCCCGTGGTTGGCGCAGCGATCACCGGTACCGTCTCGGTAGTTGATCTGCCCTCGATGACCATCATCGCCAACATCGACACGGGCGGTCTGCACCCGACCGGGATGGCGTTTTACGGACGGTACCTTTTAGTCGCAAACACTTATAGCGACACTATCTCGGTAATCGACACGAGCACCAACGAAGTGGCGTGGATGATCGACCTCGGCCTGCCAATCGGAGTTCCCGGCGAAGGCGAACCGGCCTATGGCGCCGCGCCGAACTCGATCGCTGTCGATGCCACGAGAGGTGTTGCCTACGTTGCGCTGTACAATGCCAACGCGATCGGAGTCGTCAATCTCACCAAGGGCGTGAAGAATCCCGTTATCGGCATGATCCCGGTGGCTTATGCCCCGGCTTCGGTTGTGCTTGATCAATCACAAAACGCGCTCATGGTTGCCAGCGATAAGGGTATCGGCACTCGTAATTCGTTCGAGTGCGATTACGGCGCGTGCGATTACAACAGCCACCAAGACAATGGCACAGTCAATATCGTACCCATCCCGGACAGCGAGAAGTTGGCGGAGATGTCAAAAAAGGTTTTCGAGAACAACCACTGGGATCTGACAGAAAATATCAAGTCTGCCTCCGGTGGTGACCCGAACGCCAAGCCAGTCGCAATCCCAGCTAAGATTGGCGATCCGTCACTGATCAAGCATGTGTTTCTGATCATCCGTGAAAATCGCACCTATGATCAAATGCTGGGCGACGTTGCCGCGGGCAATGGCGACCCCCAGTTGGCAGTCTTCGGCGGCAAGGACTCGCCGAATGTACACCAACTGGTGAAGCGTTTTCCTCTCTTCGACAATTTCTACGACCCAAGCCGCCAGTCGGCTGATGGTCACCAGTGGATCAGCGAGGGCATGGCGCCGTATGCCGACGATATCCAGTCACCGGATTGGGTGCGCAGTTATCCAGGAGGGAACGGCGGCGATGCACTCGCTTATCAGACCAAGGGTTTCCTCTTCTCGGAAGCGGCGGCCGCAGGTCTGCGGCTGAAACTCTACGGCGAATACGTCGAGAACGATACCTTCAAGCAACCGAATGGATCTACCAAAGAGCCCACGTGGACCCAGTTTTACAACGACTCGCGGCGCTTCGAGCAGGGCAAAGAGAAAACGCTGTACTACCAGAATACGGTTCGGGCAGAGTCCTCTGTTCCGGCCGTCTACAACCACCTCATTAAGAATTTCCCGCAGTTCGATCTAGGCATCCCCGACCAGTTCCGCGTCGATCTGTGGCTGCAGGACTTCAATAATGATCTCGCGTCCCGTGATGTCCCAG
>Ga0206819_10177_pt2 | contig 22799 bp, 16 predicted proteins | sample Alteio_BWOrgCont_87_FD_152855 | JGI IMG/M metagenome (GOLD analysis project Ga0206819, IMG submission 152855) | Enriched cells from forest soil in Barre Woods Harvard Forest LTER site, Petersham, Massachusetts, United States -... | ecosystem: Environmental > Terrestrial > Soil > Temperate forest >... | reverse complement strand
GCAAGCTGCCGCCAATGGGGAGATACCGAGCGTCCCCATGTGGGCAATGATGGGCGCAATGACACCATTGAGCGGAGCGGACACGGTGAATTACTTTATGCAGTTGTCACAGATTCAGACCGACACATTCTTAGCTCAGAATCCGCAAGCGGCGCCAGGTGCAGCCATGCAGCAGCAGTCTGACCATACATCGCCGGATGACTCGGCATATGTGCAACGAGCTGATTCAGAAAGTGGGCCGCAATCCGACGACTTCGGCGCATAGCCGATTGAGTTCTGCCGGGAGCGCCGGCCGGCAGCCGCTGCGCCCGCAACGATAGACCCGAGTATTCACGCAAACAGTGACTGACCTGGCATGGCTGGAGAATCCCCAGGCTTTCGGGGTTTGATATTGGCCCGAAAGGTGTAAGTAAAGCTCGGCACCCAATGGCTGTGCGTCCCGTTGGCAGACGAGCAGGCGGCTGTGAGACTGACTGATAAAATTCCGACTATCGCGCTGACAGCGGTGCTGATCTGCATCATTGCCGGGTTGGGCATCAACAGTATCAGCCAGCAGACCTCGCAGCAATCCGCAGACCTCCAGGTCGAAGTGCTCAAGCAATTAGACCTGGCGAAGACTGACCTGCGCAGGGCGACTCTCAATCACGCCAGCTTCATTCTGACTGGCGCGAAAGAATACGAAACGGCTTTTCGAGACAACTTTAACAAGTTCAGGACCCTTATGGGCACGCTGCGCCAAGATCCAGAACTGTCAGCCCGGCTCAATCCGTTGCGCAACGCGCAAGACAGCGCCAACGACGAATTGAAAATGATCGCCTCGGTGCGCAAGACAAAAGGCGAAGAAGCGGCGCGCAACCTGATGCTCTCCACCAGGGTTTCGGATCAAATTGAAGACATCGATCGCGCTCTCTCTGACGCGGAAGACTATGAATTGGGATTGCTGCGCTTGCAAGTCAGTGTTTGGAAAAACACTCTATCCTCTGTTCAGTGGATATTCATCACCGTTCTGCTGCTTTGCGGATTCGGCTATCTCGGCATTTCACGAGCATTCGAGCCGGCACTCAAAGCCGAGCGAGAGCGCAACGAACATCTCTCCAACGAGCTGGATGCCGCGAGAAAACAGATAGATCGTCAGGCAAACATCGATTTCCTCACCGAAGTTCTAAACATGCGCGGGCTCGAGCAAGTGCTGGCGATCGAGGAAAACCGCACGGGTCGAGCCGGTGAACAGTGCGTTGCCGTGTTGATCAACTGCGACAATTTTCGCCGTATCAACGAAACCAGAGGGCATGCAATCGGCGACGCAGTGCTAAAGGAGGTCGCCAAAAGAATCTCGGGCATCTTGCGTCCGTCGGATCGGGTAGCGCGAGTGGCTGGTGACGAATTCATCGCTATTTTGCTCGACACGCAGTTGGCCTATGCCATGCGAGTAGCCGAGCGCATCCGCACAACGGTCTCCGAAAGTGCATTCAAACCCGGTGGGGACAGTGTCAACATCACGGTAAGTCTGGGTGTGGCTACTTTGCCAATCAAATTCGGCACCACTGAAGACGTAATCGCCTTGACTCGCGCTGCACTGAAACGCAGCAAAAATGCCGGTAAAAACCGAGTTTCCCTCGCCCGCGACGGGGCAAGCGGCGAAGAGGTGATGTCACCACGAGACATCGTCGAGGTCCTTTGCGACGGTGCTCACTTCAGAACGGTGTTTCAACCAATTGTCACACTGGCAAACGAGCAGATCAGCGGCTACGAAGTTTTCACCCGCGGACCTGATGGTGCCTTCGAGAGCCCGGCTGAGTTCTTCAGAGTTTGCGTGGAAAACAACATCCTTACCGCAGTTGATATTCTCTGTCTCAAGCTGGCAATTGGCACCGTAGCTGATACCACTAACAACATTCGTTTCCACATCAATATGTTTCCCTCGACCTTGCTCGATACACAGATCGAAAATATCCTCGCACTGTTTCCTCCGGACAGACCAGGCAAGTTCTGCATAGAGTTGAGCGAAGAACAGTTTATTGGCGACCCGGGATACCTGCGCGAGCACGTTTACGCACTGCGTCAGGCCGGCATTATGGTGGCAATTGACGACATAGGTTTCGGACGCAGCTCGCTGGAGAGCTTGATTCTTTTAGAACCGGACATCGTCAAGATCGACCGCAAATATGTTACCGGTGTCTCAAAAGAACCAGGCAAACAGCGGCTCCTCAAGCGCGTCGTCAACGTCGGCAAATCGCTCGGCGCCGAAGTGGTGGCAGAAGGCATCGAGAACGCGGAGGATCTGCCGATTCTTCGCGAAATCGGCATTCAATATGGGCAGGGCTATTATTGGGGTGAGTTGATGGAAGTATTGCCCACTAATCTCGAAGCCCGGCAGTCCGTCAAAGCAGAAAAACGCTAAAGTTTGTATATTATGTCGATGACCTGCGGAAATGCGAGGTGTTGCAACGTGCGTGAACGATTTGGCTGGGCGGCCGCGGTGATGGCAACGCTATGCCTGCTTATCGCGAATGAGCGACCCGGCACTGCCAATGATCCTGCATCCACCGCTCCTCCTGCCGCGTCTACTGCTGCTGCGGCTGCTGCCACTAGCAACTCCGCGGCAGCCGGCAACTCAACTGGCGCCACCGCAGACGATGCAGCAGCATTAAAAGGAAACATAGTATCTGAAGATCGATCCATCATATCAGCGCTGAAAGAGCTCGGTGAAATATGCCACCGCATGAAGGGGGCGGCAACCGATCTTCTGTATGAGTCTCAACGTCCAAACACAGTGGCAATCGGCGGACCGACGATTATCGGCAACACGGTCATACCGATTGGAGCGGCGCCCGGCGGAGTGATGAACATGGGCGGGTATCTGCCACCACGCAAGAAATGGGTTGATTACTTCGTCATTCAGATTGCACAACTGTTTCCGCTGATAGAAACTCAGGTCACATCGGCTTCGTCGCCGGACAACGACCCAACAGCCAGCGCCGTGATTGCGGACATGAAAGTAGAATTGGCCTCAATGAAGCCATGGTACGACCGACTTGCGTCCGACACGCAGGGCCCACCATACAACAGTGCCAACATCACAAAAGACGCCAGCGCACTAGTCACCTATTCGGAGCACATCGACAAGGATCGAAAGCAGCTGGACCACATAGCGAAGAAAGCGGAAAAGAAAGCCGAAAGGCTGGAAAAGCAGCATCAGCACAAGTAGACAAAAACCGCGCGCCCGCAGATGGGCACGCAGTTGTTGCCAGGGCTTAGTCTCGGCAGGGACTGGTCTAGTCTGGCAGCAAAGAATTGGTGGTGTTGCCTGACAGGTCCACAGTGGGCGGTGCTTGCATCGAGCGAATAAAGTACTTCAACTGGCCTCGGCTGCATGAATAACTGTTGGAACCAATCGAAATCGGATCGATTCAGCGACCGGTCTTGTTGGGCAGCAAAGTATCGGTGGTGTTGCCGGACAGGTTCACCGTCGGCGGTGTTTGTATCGTCCAAATAAAATACTTCAGGTTTCTCTGTGCGGCGACGTAGTCGTTGCGAAGAACAGGAATGTTTGCTGCTTTGGGAGAGTCGACGAAAATCACTGCAGCTGGATCCTTGACTTTGCGCCCGCAGCTCCCAAGTTTATTATCTTCAATTCGATCCGTGCCGCTGCAGTTCAGCTCGTAGATACCTTGCTGCTGCGTTTCATAAATCCTATTCTTCACAAGCGATGAATCGCTCGTGTCGCTGATTAAGACGCCGACGTTGCCAACGGAAAAGATAGTGTTGCGCGTGATCATGGCTGTGACACCGTTCCTGATCTCCAGTCCAAGACCGGGCATGTCATGAATGTAATTGTTCTCTACCTGAAGGTTCCTGGCGCGCTCAAAGGCGACTCCGACTCTGCCGGCAGTGACGTTGTTGTTTTTGATCGCGCAGGATTGTCCACCTTTGCCGAGTATCCCGCTTTGACCGGCTTTGATTGTATTTGTATCAACAACAACCTCCTGACACACGCTAAGGATCACGCCTGCGGTTTTAACGTCAATCCAATTGCGCGTGCACGAACATTGAATGCCTCCGGTGATCCCTAACCCAACGCCAGAATCAATTACCTGATTGTCGATGACTTCACAGCGACGGCTGCTTGAGAGCAGCATTCCATTTTTGACTAGCTTGAGCATGTTCCCCTGAACCTTGCAATCAACAGATAGATCGATAGTCATTCCCACGCTGGATTCCGAATCCCCGAATAACACATTCTTACTGATCCAAACCGAACCCATTTCACTGCCGGAAATGCCTTGACCAAAATCGGAAATTTTGAACGTGTTACCGTCGATGGATCCGGAGCGCCAGTTTTGCGCGTCGATGTCTTTTGAAAACCCTTTCTCGAACAGACTGTTAGTTATCCGCGGGAAACTAGCATTTTTGCACTGTATCGCAGAACCGCCAGGAGCCTTGGTTTTGAATGTCAGATAAGAGACGACCGGTTTTTCGCCGGAGAGAACGATGCTAGCGCCGACGTTGCCGGATACTAGCTGCGCAGACACCCAAGAGCCTAACAGCATGACACCGTTTGCAATTATCGGCTTTGTGTAGAGGTATTCACCATCCGGAAATACCACGCGGTTATTAGACTTGTCGGCTGCGGCGGCATTAATCGCTTTTTGGATGGCATCACTATCGTCCGTCAGGCCGTCGCCCTTGGCACCATACTTGGTTACATCCTGATCCGCATATGCAGGCAGCATGCAGCTCATCGAGCTACCAAACGCGATGGCTGCTGCCAGTAGACCATGTCTCGCTGTACATATAAACTTGATACACATTGTTGTTCGCTCCTAAAGATTGAACGTAACGAACTACCTATTACTTGTTGCTTCCAATCTGAATCGGATCAGCGACCGATCTTGTTGGGCAGCAAAGTGTCGGTTCTGTTGCCGGATACTGCCACTGTCGGTGGTGTCTGAAATGTTTGAATGTAATACTTCAAGTGCTCTTGGTTGCCTGAATAGTGGTTGGAAACGATCTGGATGCTCATAGCTTTCGAAGAGTTGACGAAAACTACTGCAGCCGGCTCTTCAGCATTGAGCCCACAGTCAGTCAGAGTGTTGCCTTGAATTCGATCTCTGCCAGTGCAGTCAGCCTCGTAGATACCCTGTTTTTGCGTATGACCAATCGTATTCCCTACGACGTCTGGATTGCTTGTGCTACAAATCAAGACGCCGACTTTTCCGCTGCTCCGAACAGTATTGCTCGTGAGCACAGCTGTTTTATCGCGCCTTATTTCGATGCCATTACCAGTGACACCATCAATGCGATTACTATCCACTTCCAGAGTTAGAGTGCTATCGGAGACGAGTCCCGTGTCGCCTCCTTGCACACGGTTTTGGCTGATTGTGCATGATTGTCCACCATAGTTGAATATGCCAAATCGACCAGCAACAATTATGTTTGATTCAATAGAAGTATCTCGGTTGCGGTCATCCATTATGCCGTCGCCGGCAACATTGACATGATTCGAATTGCAAACGGAGTTGTCCGTTCGGTTCATTTCTAAACCAACACTAGCTCCTGATACCTGATTTGAATTTAGCTCACATTGACTGCTGCCCGTTAATTCAATGCCACACCGAAATGAATTCAGTCTGTTGTCTTCGATCTTACAAGCCTTGCTCCGGCCGACTTGTATTCCAATGCTGGACTCTAAATCTCCGGACAACACGTTGGCAGCGATCGAGACCGAATCCATGTCAGAACCGAAGAATCCGTAACCGGCCTGAGAGACTTGAAACGTATTATCTTTAATGGAACCTGAATTCAGTTGGTGCACATCAATGGCTTTAGAAAACCCTTTGCCGAAAAAATTGTTAGCTATCTTCGCGGACCGGGCTTCTTTGCACTCTATGGCAGTGCCGCCAGGAGCAATGGTTGTGAAACTCAAATAAGACACGACCGGTTGTTCGCCGGAGACAATCACGCAGGCGCTGAAGCTGCCGGATACCAAATGAGCATTCGCAGAACGACCTGATAGAGTGACACCATTTGCCGTTATCGCCTTCGTATAAAGGTATTCACCAGCCGGAAAGACCACACGGCTGTCGGCCTTGTCTGCAGCGGCAGCATTGACCGCTTTCTGGATGGCCTCACTATCGTCAGTAAGACCATCGCCCTTGGCACCGTATTTGGTTACATCGTATTCCGCATATGCAGGCAGCATAGCGCCCATCCCGCCACCGATCAGAACGGTCGCTGCCACCAAAACGTATCTATTCTTACTTGGAAAATTGAAATTCATACTGTTCGCCCCCCAGGGTTGAACTGAAACGACTACTTGTTGCCTTGTTGCCATGATCGCTATCTCCGACGCAGTGTTCGGGAGAACAGCGAATTGATCCACAAACACACCGTCAAGAATCGGGACCGGTCTTGCTTGGCAAAAGTGTGTCGGTGGTGTTGCCAAACAAGAGCGTTGGTGGTTGCGGTTGACCTGAACGAATAAAGTACTTGAGATTGTTCGTGTTCCCCATGTAGTTATTCTTTGTGATGGGAATGCTCGTAGCACTTGGACATTGAACGAAGACCACACAGCTTTCGCTCGGGCAATTCAGTCCACAATCGACAAGTTGGTTGCCTGTGATTTCTACGTCGCCCGTGCAAAATACTTCCAGAATGCCTTGCTGATCTATTCGGTGAATAAAGGTCCACAGGATAATCATGTTGTTCGTATGATTCACAAATATGCCGACATTTCCAATATGGACGATCGAGCCGTTCTGCATAGTGATACGACTGCTATCAATCACGCGCAATCCTGCATCCGACTGATTTGTGATCGTGGTTTTATCAATCATGATACTGATGCAGTTATACAGAGAAATACCAACTTTGCCGCCGTTGATCCCGGTCATTCTAAGAGTGCAGCCCTTATCCTTCTCCGCGCGAATGCTTTCACCGAGCGTGCCGATGAATGCATTGAATGCGATGTACATATTGGAGCTTCCGCCGGCAAACAATCCAACCTCAGAAGAGTCATAGAACTTGTTTCTCGAGCATTCACTGCCATCGCTTGATGTAATAGACAATCCAACCCTGCATTGTTGATATGAATTGTCGTTGATCTTGCTTGATGGGCTGTTAGTGATAGAAACTCCGTACTTAAAGTTTGCAAACTCGTTTTTCGATATGAAGACAGACTTGGCATCATCGGCTAACAAACCTGCGCTGTTAGACGCATCATCACTGCGAAACTGATTGTTCGAAATCGCGATAGTCGGCGAATGAGCTGCATAAATCCCTCGTCCATCTTTTGACACATTGAAAGTGTTGAACGATATGAATGAATCGTCGGTAGTGGTCAGCATAATGTCTTGTCCAAATCCAACATCAAAGACATTGGAACGAATCACGACCTTGGTAGCATTGAAGCAGTATATGGCGGTGGCGCCTGCACCTTGAGATTTCAACGTCAGATCGATTACGCCCGGGTTCCAGCCCGAAAGTGCAATTCTGGCTTTGTTTGTGGATATCAACTCCGCGTGCCCGTAGCCGCGGAGATGAACACCGTTTGCCAGCAATTGCGCAGAATAAAGATAACTGCCGGTCGGGAAAATCACCTCTGCGTGTTTGCTCTCCGCAATTTGAATTGCTTGTCGAATAGCTGCGGTGTCATCAGTGGTGCCGTCACCTACCGCACCATAGTCTTTTACATTGACTGTCGCAATCGGAGAAGCCATGACAGGAGTCACAACGCCACCGGAAACTAGCATGGCTGCCGACAGAAGAAAACTACACCTTTCTCCTCGTTTGCTCATCATAAACTTTGTTCGACCTCCAGGTTGAACGGAAAAGTTTTACTCTTGGCACCGTCGCCGCCGTTGGAATCAAGCATCGAGACCGGAAGCGAATCGAATTAATTTGGTCGTGACACGCGGATCTCAACTTCCGCTGTCCTTTGTTCATCTTTCAGCGGTAGGCCGTAAAGATCTCGTAAAGAGACCCGAAGTTTCAGAAAGTCTTTCGATTCGAGAATTTCGACAAGCTCTTCAATACTATGTCTCAATCCAAATCGGTGCGCACTTGAACGCTGGTGTTTTCGATCGGGGATCGATGCGCGCACTGATCAGCACATTCGACTCAGGATAGAACATCGCCGCTACGCCGCTGCGAATGTTGCCTTCGACCACTTCGATGTTATCGAGCGTTCCGGCCTCGCCCCTGACCTTGACTCGCTGTCCATCTTTCAAACGCAGACGTGCGATATCGGCTTTCGACAGCAAAATACAGTGGCGATGTGGAATGCCGCGATAAAGATCGTATTCCTCGTAGACCACAGTGTTGAATTGCCCTTCCGATCTAAGAGTGATCAGACGCAATGCATCTATCATCTCCGGCAAAGGAGTCTCATGCATGATCGCTTTGCCTGACGGCGTATTGAAATTAGGGGAGTGAAATATACGTCCTGAAATTGTTATCTCACCAGTGCGCGCCTGCGATGCTCGCTTATTAAAGGAAAGCGGCCAGGAAGAGCTGAATTCTGCACTGGTTGCATCCATGACACCAATTTCGCGCCAACCTGGTATCACTTCAGAGATCACCTGCCGGACTTCGCGGTGGCTGCGCAGCCGATTCCAATCGACCGGTTTGTCGCCGAGCACGCGATTGGCCAGATCGCAAATTACTTCAGATTCCGCGCGCATCTGGCCGGCAATGTTTGGTTCACCGCCTTCAGACATGCGAACGTAGTTGAACATCGATTCCTGTGTTGTCGCTTGCGGTTCTTCATCGCGAGCCAACACGGGCAGGATGATCGTCGTTTCCCCGTGTCCATAGAAATGACCGGGGTTCAATTTGGTCGACATGTAGACAATGGTTTTGATTTTCTCCATCGCCCGCATAGCCCAATCTGAATCGGGGTTCGAACCCCAGAGATTGCCGCCGAGGACAATCAGTGTTTCAATCTCGCCTTGCTCAGCGGCCATTAACATTGCGTGCGTGTCGTAGCCGGGTGTCTCTGGAAATTTGGTGGCATAAGACTTTTCCAGGGCCTCGCGCACGGCCACCTGCAACTCAGGTGTGAATCCGACCGAGCCCACGCCCTGAACATTGGAGTGCCCGCGAATTGGCATCAAACCGGCTCCGACTCTGCCGCAGTGGCCTGTGGCAATGGCGACATTGCACAAGGCGAGAATGTTGTCCACTCCCCACGTGTGGTGCGTCAATCCCATGGCCCAGGCAAAAATGGTGCCTTTTGATTCAGCCAACATGGCGGCCGTTTTTTCAATCGTTACCTGGTCGACACCACTGTTGGTGACTACCTGTTGCCAGCTGATCGTGCGTGCATAGGTTAAGGCAGCCTCGGCGTTTTCCGCATGAGCAGCGAGAAATCGCTCATCCAACTTGTTTGTTGCCTGCAAAGCTTTCAAAACACCGACAAGAAATCCGACATCGCCGCCGGCAAGCGGCTGCACATACAAAGAGGCAATCTCGCTGCCAAAAATTAGCGACTTTACTTGCGATGGCACGTGGAAGCGCTGCAGCCCGGTTTCCAAAATTGGATTGACGACGATGACACTGCCACCACGCGCGCGCAGATTGGCTAACTGCGTCATCAGCCGCGGATGGTTAGAGGCAGGATTAGCACCAATGAGAAAGACGAGGTCGCACTTCGTCATGTCGTCGAGTTTGACCATTGCTGTGGTGGTACCGAATGCTTTTTTCAGCGCCACGCCGGAGGCTTGATGGCAATAAAACGAGCAGTTCATCACGTGATTCGTTCCGTAGACGCGTGCGAACGATTGCAGCAAAAACGCAGCTTCGTTCGACGAACGGCCAGAGGCATAGAATGCTACTTTCTGCGGGTCCACGTGATCCAGCGCATGCGCCGCTGCTCCCATTACACTGTCCCATGACGCGGCGCGAAACCGATCTTGACCAGGCGCAAGTACAACAGGATAGCTCAGCCGCCCGGCATCTTCAGCTTGTTTCGGCGTGAGCTGTTTGAGTTGCTCGAGCGATCTGGAGTCAAAATAGTCAGCCGGCAGCGCGCCTGCCATATCGGCAACTTGCGCTTGCAGGCTCTTCTTGCAGACTTCGGGGAAATGACCGGCCTCGTTCACCATGCCACCGGCCATGCCGCCCATTCCTACCGCGCACGTTTTGCACGCATTGCGTGAGCGCATTCGCCGCCAGAGTCGCAGCGGACCTACCTCCAGCGCTTTGTTCAGGGTGTAGATGATGGCGGGCATGCCACCACCGAATTTGAGCTTGCGAGTCATCGGCTGAGCACATCATTCGCAGAACACAAGGCATATTCTATTTTATAAGCGCTCCGTCGTCTCCCTCCGGTCGCCTCCTCCGCGCGTACTTCGCTTCGGCTGCGACGGCTCCTCGCCGCCTTGCCTTCGCTGACCAACAAGCTGTAAATATCCCCGACCGCGGCCGGGGATATCAGAGCTACTCAGTGTTACCAACAAGCGCCGTTATTTGGTTTTGCTAGCGGCATCAGCAGCCTTCTTGTCAGCTTTAATCGCTGCTTTGGCGGCTTTATCTGAGGCTTTACTTGCATCCTTGGCTGATTTCGTGTCGCCCTTGCCGGCCGCGTCGATCGCTTTGGCGTTGGCTTTGGCGTCAGCCTTTACTGATTTCACCGCTGCCTTGTCGGCATCTTTGGTATCAGCAGCCAAAGCGTTGAGCGTGAAACTTCCGGCCATCGTGCCGGCTACCAATCCTAAAATCACTGCTTTTTTCATGGAAAATCCTCCCCAGGTAGTTCCCAATCCCCATGCTAGTCAGCCCTCGGTTAACCAGACGTTGTCGGCCGGTTACCCCCAGGTTAAAAAATTGAAGCAAAGTATTAAACCTGATCTTTTGGGCGTTTCCCGCCTTGACACCAACTCAGCAGTAAGTTAGCCATTCGTCACAATTGTTGGTTTTAAGTGACGCAATCACAGTTTTACACTTAAATATCCAGTCGGACAAAGTCTGAGAACGCCAACTGCCAGCGCTCCGGCCACAACAAGTGTCACCGACAATATTGCCCTGCTTGCTGCTGGGAGCGCCGGCTGCAGTAGTCTCGGCGTGCACGGTTCAATGCCATTCGGGCGGCTTGGCCAGGGTCCCGGGCGGTTAAATTGAGAGAGGCCGCCCAGAATTTTTCTCCCCTGGGCACCTTCGCGGGATGTCGAGCGGTGCTTTGCTACCGCGCCGGGGAAAAATGTTGTTGAAACGCCCACCAATGGACAGAACTTCGGCTTTATCAGCAACATTTTGTCCCTGCGGGCGTCTGAGTCAATAGAGAAAACGCAGAAATGGTCCGTTTTGCGTGATCTTCTAGGGTGTTTATGGATAAGCGTCGAGTATTGCTGTGCTTACTAGCTTCGGGCTCGGTCCTACTGTTACCAGGCTTTGTCAGTTCTTTCGCTCAAGACAAAGAACAGAAGGACAAGACCGCGGCGGCAACCACCGCGGCGGCAACCACCTTGACACCAACTAACGCCAGGAGCGTGGCAACTGAAAAGTACGGTAAGCACCTTGAGCCGATCTTGAAGGCGATACAGGCGACACCCGAGCAACGCAAACAGATCACAGAAGTGTTCGAAGATTTTCGACCGAAGATCCAGCCGCTGAAAACAAAATTCAAAGAAGCTCAGTCACAGTTTCTCAACGCGATGATGACCGGACAATCATCGGAAGAGATTATGCTCAAGCAGCAAGACATGAACGCGCTCTACGCCCGCGTGGTCGATCAATATTGCGCGTTGCATTTGCGCGTGCGCAAGTTGTTGAGTCCCAATCAGGTCGATCAATACGAGCAATACCGCACCAATCAGGGATGGAATCACGCATCATCCGCATCGCGGTGAATTCGCAGTTTGACGCAGTCGATCGCTAAGCCCGCTCGCAACATGCCAAAAAGCAACGAGCGCCAGCAGTGTGCTGGCGCTAGTTGCAGCAGACATGGTCGGGCTTAGTCTGCATGCCCTTGCTCGGGTGAACTTTCTGCGGTCAAAATTGATGAATTCGTTGGGCGAGGCGCAAGGAAATTGAGGAGTTAGCCGAATCGAGTTGCACCCCGCCACAACGAAGTCATCCCGGGGGAGGGAGGTCTTTTTTCTTGGATTATCCTTTCATTTCTGTATACGTAAAAAGCGGCAAAAAAGTTCAACGCCAACAGATTAAATGCGATTAGTTTTTTTGGCGCCACATTCAATATATATGCGGAGTTTGCGCCTTCACCAAGACACTTTCCCGTTTCGCTTGTGTAGTGAGGTCGAAGCGCCTCCTCGCCGCCTTGCCTTCGCTACCTGCTTCGCCAGTCAAGCCGATATAATCGCGGTCGAGCGATGGGCATTTGATGCTGAGGTGCTTGATGAAGCGTGCACACAAGTCGATGGTAAGTATCCTTATGGCAGTGCTCGCCACAACGGTGCTGTTTTTTTTGCCGCTCCGATCATACGCCGATCCGACACCACATCCTACAGCCAGACTTGATCTGTTGCACATGCCGCCCGGCTTCCACATCGAAGTCTTTGCAGTCGTACCCGGTGCAAGAGAGCTCTGCAAAAGCCCGAACGGCACCATTTTTGTCGGCACCAAAGGCGGCGGCAACAAAGTCTATGCCATCGTCGATAGCCACAACGGGCAGCACGACGTGCTAACAATCGCATCCAATCTCAACGTGCCCAACGGCGTCGCGTTCTACGGCAAAGATTTGTACATTGCTGAAATCAACAGAGTTTCTCGCCTGAGCGATATCGAAGCGAATTTGCACAACCCGCCCAGAATCGAAACAGTCAACGATGGTTTCTCACCCAAAACGCACCATGGATGGAAGTACATCGCGTTCGGTCCCGATGGTTGGCTGTACGTTCCTGTCGGCGCGCCGTGCAACGTCTGCATGGCCGACGACTTCCAGTCGCCGAACGGCAGCACTATTCCCTATGCGTCGATAATGCGCATGAAACCCGATGGCTCGAACCTGGAGCTGTTCGCCCGAGGCATTCGCAACACCGTCGGCTTCGATTGGGACCCAAGCACGAAGGATCTGTGGTTTACCGATAACGGCAGAGACCTACTCGGCGACAATGTTCCGCCAGATGAACTCAATCATGCTCCGGTCAAAGGACTGCATTTCGGCTTTCCATTTATGTATGGCAGCAACATGCCTGATCCTGACTATGGGTCGAAAGTGCCAAAAGGTTTGGCCTTAGTGCCACCCGCACAGAATCTCGATCCGCACGTGGCGTCGTTGGGCATGAAGTTCTACACCGGCAAGATGTTTCCGCCCCAATATCACAATCAGATTTTCATTGCCGAGCACGGCTCGTGGAATCGCTCCATCCCAATCGGCTATCGGGTCACACTGGTGACACTCAAAAACGGCAAGCCTGTTAAGTACCAACCATTCATCGACGGCTGGCTACAAAATAACCATGCCTGGGGTCGGCCGGTCGACGTGCTGCAACTGGCGGACGGCTCGATGCTGATTTCCGATGATACGCTGGGGGTGATCTACCGCGTAACTTACAAGAAGCCCTAACTATCTACTTCTTCTTCGGCGGGTCTTCGTCCTGACGCTTTGTATACGCGTTGCTGATGAACATCGTGCCGTCTTTGTCGAGTCTCGGTTTCGTCCGTTGGCGGGTCTGATCCGCCAGTTCGGCCTTAACTTCAGACAGCAGACGCGCTATCTCTTCCAATTTCTCGTTGGTATTCATCATTGTGGGCCCAGAACCGTTCATGTCCTCTTATACCCAGATCGGGGGATGTTAAAAATGACATTTTGCGTAGTAGAGGACTTAATTTTTCCACGCGCACGAGCCCGCAGCCCCGTGTATTCTAGCCGCGCAGTTATTTTTTGCCCAGCAAGCGTTTGCGCATACGGATGCTCTTCGGCGTCACCTCGACCAGCTCGTCGGATTCGATGTATTCCAGACAACGTTCTAGTCCCATCTCGATCGGGGCTTGCAGCGTGACCAGCACGTCGCTGGTTGAGCTGCGCACGTTCGACATTTTCTTGGCCTTGCAAACATTGAGATCGAGATCTTGCGGTCTGCTATTTTCACCAACGATCATGCCACCATAGACTCTCGTTCCCGGTGTGATGAAGAACACGCCGCGATCTTCAGCGCCCTGCAGCGCATAGCCCGTGGCCACGCCTTCTTCCCATGCTACCAAAACGCCGTTGCGAGTGCGCGAAATATCGCCACACCACGGGCGGTATTGCAAGAACGCATGGTTCATCACACCATTGCCTTTAGTCAAACGCAAGAATTCGCTGCGGAAACCAATCAATCCTCGCGTCGGGATGATGAATTCCAAAAGGGCCTGCGTGCGGTCGACATGCATGTTCTGCAGCTCGGCTTTGCGTGGTCCGAGTTCGTTCATCACAGCGCCGGTGTAATCGTCGGGAACATCAATCAGCAAACGTTCGAATGGCTCGTGATCGGCACCACCAATCGTCTTGATGATTACCTCCGGTCTGGAGACTTGAAACTCATAACCTTCGCGTCTCATTGTTTCAATCAAAATGCCTAAGTGCAATTCGCCGCGACCGCTGACGATAAACGTATCCGTATTATCCGTTTCATCAACGCGTAAACTGACGTTGGTTTCCAACTCGTGAAAAAGCCGGCTGCGCAATTGGCGCGATGTCACATATTTGCCTTCTTGACCGGCAAACGGACTGTCATTAACGAGAAACGCCATTTTCATCGTCGGCTCGTCGACTTTGATGCGCGGCAAGGCGATGGCGCTTTCCGGGTTGGCAATGGTGTCACCGACATTGGCTCCACTAAATCCGGAGATGGCGACAATCTGCCCAGCTTGGGCTTCTTCGGCTTCCAGCCGTTTCAAACCATGGAAGGTGAACAGCTTGGTGATCTTGCCTTTGACCGACGTGCCGTCTTCTTTCATCAAGCAAACCTGTTCGCCGTCGTGAATGCGGCCGTTGTATATGCGTCCGATGCCGATGCGCCCGAGGTAATCGCTGTAGTCGAGAATGCTGATCTGCATCTGCAACGGCTGATTGGGATCGCCTGTGGGGCTTGGTGTATGTTCGACCATCAGATCGAGCAGAGGTCGCAGATCCGTTCCTTCGTCTTCGACTTTGAGCTTGGCGAATCCTTTGACGCCTGAGGCGAAGATGTACGGGAAATCGAGCTGGTGTTCGTCAGCTCCTAATTCGACGAAAAGATCGAAAACTTGATCGACGGCCACGTGCGGATCGATGTTGGGGCGATCGATTTTGTTGATCACCACGATGGGACGCAATCCGCGCTCAAGCGCTTTGCGCAGCACGAAGCGCGTCTGGGGCATCGGGCCTTCGCCGGCATCGACTACGAGAATCGCGCTGTCGACCATGCCGAGAATGCGTTCGACTTCACCACCAAAGTCTGCGTGACCTGGTGTGTCGACGATATTGATTAGATAGTCTTTGTATGTCACGGCAGTGTTCTTGGCGAGAATGGTGATGCCGCGCTCGCGCTCCAGATCGTTGGAATCCATGACGCAATCGATCATTTCCTGGTTTTCGCGAAACACGCCGGTCTGCCGCAAGAAACCGTCGACCAGCGTCGTTTTGCCGTGATCGACGTGGGCGATGATGGCGATGTTGCGAATGTGCGCCAGATCTGCAGTGCGGACATGCTCACCATCGGTGATGCCTTCGATCAATTCGTTGCGGATGATCTCGTTGGTGTTGGTTTCGCCTGGGTGTTCCATTGTTGCCGTGCTCATGGTGACTATCCTGTATTTTCGCACTACCTGAAAAAAAGCGCATGCGGAGCGCAGTGCTCGCTCGCTTGCGCACTGACGCTCTGCCTTTAAGCCTTTGCGTGATTGCGCCTATAAGCCAAGTCGGGAAACTAAGGGCGGCTTCAAAATCAATTCATCGATCATCGTGGTGTATCCTTAAGATGTCTGTCACTTCGCTGTTAGAGCCGCTTTTATCGATGGTTGCCGGTACCGTATTGAGAAGCCACGCTGGGGGTTATCTGGTCTATGACAGGGACCAGGACGCAGTCTTTCAGTGCGCAGCCCGTGGCAGGCTGAAGAAAGAACGAGTAGCGATTTTCACCGGCGACCGCGTGGAGCTTGATGAGCTAGACCCCGAGAAGGGCGTCGCCGTCATCAGTGCCAGGTTGGAAAGGCAAAATCTGCTTTCCCGCCCGCCGCTGGCGAACGTGGACCAAGTCATTATTGTACAGGCCATCCATCAGCCCGAATGGAACCCGCTTCTGTGCGACCGTTACATCGTTCACTTCCAGCTAGAACTGGCTTCCCAGCTGCCGATCCTCTGTTTCAACAAGTGCGATTTGGCTACGGAAGAGGAGATTACTAGTTTACGAAGTATTTATGAACCGCTTGGATACTCCGTAATGATCGTGTCTGCTATAGCCGGCATCGGCATGACCGAATTGGCGGCGATGCTGGCCGGCAAGGTCTCTGTCCTCGCCGGCCCATCGGGCGTGGGCAAATCGAGCATCCTCAATTACCTCGAGCCCAGCCTGCATTTACGGGTCGGCGTGATGGAGAACGAATTCGGCGTCGGGCGTCACACAACGACATACAGCGAGCTGTATAACATCCGCGTGCACCAGGATGAGATTCACAACATCACCAGTTGGGTGGCTGATACCCCGGGTTTCAACCTGCTCGAGCTGCGGCATCCCGAGCCGCACGACGTGGTTTTTCAATTCGCCGAAATTTTAGAGCTTGCACATGATTGCAAATTCACAAATTGCATGCATCTCATCGAACACGGATGCAACGTCATCGGCAAGATCTCGGCGGAGCGCTATGCCAGCTACTGCGCCATCGTCGCTGAGTCGCAAGATGAAGCAAAACTGCGCAAAGAAACATCACAGAAGGTCGAGGCGGCAGTCAAAACCGTCGGTGGTGCGGGCAAAGGCAGGCAGGTTCCGCGCCTGAACAGCAAGTACAGAGCCGCCTCGCGACGCACGCAGCGCCAGCAACTCCTGGGTTTAACCGACGAAGAAGAAGACGTCGACGATCTCGACGCCGCTGATGTCGATGACGGCGACGCGGATGAATAGGCGCCCAGTGAAACCCCGGCAATGCCGGTGGCTCAAAGGCTGAACTGCCGAGTTAACAACCGGCCGTCATCACAAAAATGATCCAAAGCTGTACTCAAGAGATTAAGATCAGCCTTGATGAAATGATGTGGAGACCCAAGGAAAATGAAGTTGCAGCGAAGGCAAGGCGGCGAGGAGCCGCCGCAGCCGAAGCGGATGAACAGCGGAGGAGCCGAGGGACGAAGGCTCCGGAGCGAATTAGTATGACCGCTGAGAATTATGTTTTTCCACGAGGCTTTGTCTGGGGAGCGGCCACTGCGTCTTACCAGATAGAAGGTGCGTGGAACGAAGATGGCAAAGGCAAGTCGATCTGGGATACGTTCGCGCACACCAGAGGCAAAGTGCAGAACGAAGAAAACGGCGATGTTGCTTGCGATCACTATCATCGATTTGCCGACGATATCGCTTTGATGAAACAGATCGACATCAAAGCCTATCGATTTTCTTTGTCGTGGCCTCGCATTCTGCCTTCCGGCAAAGGCGCTGTTAACTGGGCTGGCTTAGACTTCTACGATCGCCTCGTCGATGGACTGGTGGCTGCCAACATCGACCCATACATCACGCTCTATCACTGGGATCTGCCGCAAGCTTTGCAAGACATAGGCGGCTGGAACAATCGCGATGTCGCAGGCTATTTCGCCGACTATGCGGCGATCGCGGTGAAACGCCTTGGCGATCGCGTTAAACACTGGATTACCATCAACGAACCCTGGGTGGCGGCAGTATTGGGCAACGTTACTGGCGAACATGCACCAGGACTGAAAGATCGAAAAGTCGCCGCGCAAGTCGGGCACCATCTCTTGCTTGGACACGGAATGGCAACTCACGCGATTCGCACAATCAATCCGCACGCACAAGTAGGCATTGCCCTGAGCATGTCCGGAGCCGAGCCGGCCACCGACAGCGAAAAAGATCGCATCGCCGCACGCCGAGTCTGGGAACGAGAAGGTGCATGGTTCCTCGATCCGCTGTTCAAAGGCTGCTATCCACCCGAGGCATTGCAGATGCTCGGCAAAGATGCACCGCGCGCGCAACCGAACGACTTCGCCCTGATCGCCCAACGCCTGGATTTTCTCGGCATCAACTACTACTTCAGAAACATCATCTCCGACAATGGCGCCCTGGGCGAATTCATCAAGATTCCCGGTGCCGAATATACGGAGATGGGGTGGGAGGTTTGTCCGGAAGGATTCGGTCGCCTGCTTCAGAAAGTCAACGCAGAATATAATGTGCCACCAATCTTTATCACAGAGAATGGTGCCGCCATGCCGGATATACTAACTCCGGAAGGACACGTGCACGACGTGCGCCGGATCAAATACATCCACGGCCACCTCGTCGAAATGCGCAAAGCCATGAAACAAGGCGTCGCCATCAAAGGCTACTTCGTCTGGAGCCTGATGGACAACTTCGAATGGGCTTATGGTTTCTCCAAACGTTTCGGCCTCGTCTACGTCGACTTCAAAACTCAAGCCCGCATCCTCAAAGACAGCGCCTACTGGTACGAAAAGGTGGTCCGCCGCAACGAAGTGCATAGGTAGGCGCCGGCACCGCTAATGGTGCTCGATCATCAGTCCAGAAAATTTCGTCATAAATCTGTATCGGGCACACCGCCATTCGGATCCACCCAAACGAAATAACCCTGCCTGTTCATATAACCCCATCTGCCAAACTGCGGATAGTAGTATGCGTTGTACATGATCACCTGATTGATGGTGGTCGGCACAGTTTCGCCGGTGGCAGGATCCGTCATCGTTGTCTGCACGGGCTCAACCACTTGAACTGTGATTGGCATCGTATAATCCTGGGGCGGACCTTCAGCCGCATAACCCATTACGCCTGGCTGGCGCCATTGATTCGCCCATGGCACATACATCCACGGTGTTGGAACGTAACTGGTCTGATACATGAAACCTGTAGGCACGGCGCCGAAATATCCCGGCCATCCCCACCTGAGCCAGTTCAATCCGGCGCTGATTGAGCCCAGCATAAGTCCCGTCGTGAATCCCCATCCTGGTGTTGGTTGATACCACGAAGGACATCCGCTAGCCGGGCAAGGATTGCAGTATGTATTGCCGCTATTGATCCAAATCGACCGATTGTTGATCGTTGTCTGATAGTTATTCATGTAGTTGTTCACTTGCGCGGGACCATAATGCTGCCACCCTTCGGGCGCATGATCGGCTTTGACCGCATAAAGATGGTGCTCCATGTTTCGTTGCGCCAGTTCTGCTTGTTCTCGCTGCTGAGCATTCAAGTGAGGATGAAAGAAAGGCACTGGCCAAGCTTGTCTTACCGGCACTCGCGGTACGCGAAGAACAGGTGGAATTGATGGCCGCGGTTTGAATCCTGGCGCGTGAGCGAATCCGCCGTGCTCTCGGGTTTCTCCAGGTTTACTCTCTTCCTTCTGTTCCTTGCGCTGTTCCTTTTCTTGCGTCTTTTCTTCTTCTTTCAGAACTTTGTCCTTCTCCTTTTGCGCCTTTTCTTGTTCTTTCTGCGCCTTCTCCTGTTGCTTATGCTGCTCTTCTTCCTGCTTGCGCTCTTCTTTTACCTCTGCCTTCGGTTCTCCGGCATTTCTTTCTTTTTGTTCTTGGGCATTACGCTGTTTTTGCTGTTCATTCTTGTGCTCTACAGATTTATTTTGCTCGTTGCGAGGCGCATTTCGTTCAGTTGGACGCCCGGACTTTTCTTCCGTAGGCCGCTTCTCAGTCGGTTTAGGTGCTTCTTTGTGGGGAGCTGGATGCGCTGCCGGATGTGGCGCTGGATGCGGTGCAGCGTGGTGCGCCGGCGGATGTGGCGCTGGATGCGGTGCAGCGTGGTGCGCCGCCGGGTGTGGCGCTGGATGCGGTGCAGCGTGGTGCGGTGCAGGTGCGTGCGACTCTTGCTTTGCCATTACCGGCAAAGTGGCAAGCGGAAAACAGCTGCTTACACAAGTCAGTCCCGCGCAACCCAAAGCGATGTACCGTTTCATGTTCGCTCCTATATTGTCAAGCCAGCACGGTTTCTCCACCAGTCAGCGACTACTGTAACATCAGTAAGTCCGGTCCCGTTCTTGCCACGAACGCAATAAGAGCGTAAAACATTAGATTCGGACGCAGATGCAAAGGATAAAATGCCCAGGACGTGGAAATTCCCATAATCCTCTTTCTATTGTTTCTCAGCGGCATTCTTGTAATGTCCAAAACGGCAATTCTCACTGCAAGCGGATCGCGTTTGCGCGAATGGGCTGATCGAGGCGATGGCAGCGCGCAAAAAGCTCTGAATCTGGCTGCCAGTCCGCACGATTTTCAGACGGCACTGCAGACTGCGACTATTTTGGTTCGCGTTGTTGCCTGCATTCTCGCTGGGGCAATCGTCGACTCTTGGCTGGCAAGCATGATCTCCAATGCCATTCCATCTCTTGCGCCCTACAGCCTGCCAATTGCATTTGCCGCTGTAACAATCTCATTTGGCTATTTCTGCATTGTCATTGGTGAACTTGTGCCTCGAGCAGTGGCGCGCAGCAATCCGGAGCGCATCGCACGGAATTCTGCAACACTGATAGAGATGCTGATCAAAGTGACAGCTCCATTGACTTATTTGATAGCCGGCTCGGAGGCAGCTATTACAAAATCACTGCGCCTGGAGCAACCGAAAGAACGGCACATCACCGAGCGCGAGATTGAAGAACTTCTTGAAGGTGGAACGCAGGCTGGAGTCTTAGGTGTTTACGAACAACAAATGTTGGTCGGGGTTCTAAAGCTCGACGAGCTGAAGATCAGCTCTGTGATGACACCTCGTCCTGACCTGGCGTGGCTGGATATAACAGCCAAAGAGGCTGAGATTTTGCGAACAGTGGAGGAAAATCATCACACTCGTTTTATCGTCGCAGATGGCAATCTCGACAAAGTGCTGGGGATAGTAAATGCCAGAGATGTATTTCTGCAGTGGCAGCGAACCGGCACAATCAATTTGAGAGATTGCCTTTTTAGAGCTCTGATTGTGCCAGAAACCAAAGTAGCCTTGGAAGTTCTGGAGGATTTCAAACAATCCAAGAAACACATTGCGTTCGTGATGGATGAATACGGAGTGCTACGTGGACTTGTGACAATGAGCGATGTGCTCGAAGCCATTGTGGGAAACTTGTTGGAAAGCGGCGATAAAGATAATTGGGAAGCAGTCCAGCGTGATGACGGATCTTGGCTTTTCGACGCCGTTACGCCAGTCATTGATTTCAAACGAATCACGCAAATACCACATCTGCCCGGCGAACAAGAGGAAATTTATAATACCGTCGGCGGTTTCATAATTCACCATTTGGAACACATTCCCACCATCTCCGAAAATTTCGAATTCGCAGGGCTGCGTTTCGAAGTTCTCGAAATGGATGGCCACCGAATAGAAAAGGTTCTAGTTTCGCCGCAAGCCAAGTGAGCGGAGAAGCCTCAATGTAATGGTTCGAATGTATTTGATGGAAAACTGTCTTCTCTCGAACCGCTCTCAATTTTTACACCGGGCAGCAATTTTTTCAGAGCGGCCAGATCCTCAGGCTTGTACTGAAGCATGCGAACAAACACTGTCCTAAGATGTGGCAAAGCAGACAAAAGTGACAATCCTTTGATTGTCACAAGCGTATCCGTTGCGTTGAGGATTTCGAGACTCTTTATTTTTGCTATGTAAACAAAACCCTTATCTGAAACGTTATTGCGCCGGAGATTGAGTTCCTTCAATTGTGAAAGCGGAACCAGATTAGCAAGCATCGCGTTGTCCAGGTTAGTTCCGCACAGATCCAAGAAAGTCAGGGATCTCAACCTGCTTAAATCGGGGCCAATTTGCCCGCTCAAGCTGGCGTTTCTGGACAACCTCAACCAGACAAGCTTGTTCATTGAAACGATCGCGTGTAATCCGCGCGCCGTTATCAGCGTGTCTCCGAGGTTGAGGTGCCGCAGTTCCTTCAATCCAGTGAGTTGGCCCAATGCGGCATCAGTCAGGTCAGTGCTCTCGAGATTGAGATCAACCATTTTAGTCAAATGAGCGATGTTCGCTATTTGCTGATCAGACATTTCCAACTTGTCGCAATCTAGAGACCGCACTGCATCAGGTGGCAGCGAAAGTAGAAAGCGCGTGTCCTGGCTGCCGTGATAATTCAGCTTGAGATTGATAGCACAACCAGCTGGAATCATGACCTTCCCGACCGCATTTGCCCCGGAGATGAGCTTATCAACGTAGGAAAGATTGTTGATCTTGACGATGTCGAGTCTTCCAACCGAAGTCCCTGGAAAACTAAGGACTGTGCCGTCGACCTTTTTGCCTGCCGCTTCTGCATTGCTGTGAGAAAGAAGGAGCAAGGCAACTGTGGTTTGCAGCAGTCGTGCCAGCATTTGCTTTGGCTTCAGTTTCTGTGTGATAGATTGATTGAACATGAATCGCTATCTCATAACATGCGATACGCGCTCAGCAAATCCGGGAAAAAGATAATGATCGAGTTGGAGCGCCCAAGGTGTTACTGCGCAGCAGATTGATTATATATGTACTGGCAGCATTTTTCGCCACGCCATCGTTTGCCGGCGGGTCAGAATGGCGGCAAGCTATGGATGACGGGCATTGTGCCGATGTCGTACAAAACTTCCGGCAAGCTGAAGTTGCATACACGCACGCGCTGCAGGTGGCCCGGCAATCACAAAAAACGACGGCACAGTCCTTAGTTTTCCAGGGACTTCGGTTGGAAGACTCGACATCGTC
>Ga0206819_10182_pt1 | contig 22956 bp, 22 predicted proteins | sample Alteio_BWOrgCont_87_FD_152855 | JGI IMG/M metagenome (GOLD analysis project Ga0206819, IMG submission 152855) | Enriched cells from forest soil in Barre Woods Harvard Forest LTER site, Petersham, Massachusetts, United States -... | ecosystem: Environmental > Terrestrial > Soil > Temperate forest >... | reverse complement strand
CAACCGGCAACCGGCGCATCTGTGGCGCCCAAGCCCAGGCAGGAAGGCTCTATGGCAAGACCAGCGAAGATCAATTCTGTCTTTATGGCCGGCTCGGGCTTCATGGGCTCAGCCATCGCATATCTGATTGCTAGCAAAACCAACGCCAGCGTACGCCTTTACGATATTGCCGACGAGAGCCTGAAGCGGGCGCAGGCTGCCGTAGACAAATTCGGCAAGAGTTCAGTCGAGAAGGGATTTATCACGAGCGACCGGCTAGCTGAGGCTCGGGCGCAGATAACGTATACAAAAGACTGCCAAGACGCCGGGCAAGCGGATCTTGTCATCGAGGCCATCGCTGAGGACCTCGACGCCAAGCGCGATCTATTCAAACGACTCGACGGCATCTGCAAGAGTGAAACGATCTTCGCCTCCAATACATCTTCACTGCCAATTACTACGTTGGCGGCTGCGACTAAACGCTCGAAGCAGTTTATCGGTATGCATTTCTTCTCTCCCGCGCACGTGATGAAGCTGCTCGAGCTCATCCCCGGCATCGATACCTCGCAAGAAACTGCTGAGATTGTGAAAGACTTCGGCATCGAGTTGGGCAAAACCATCATCACCTCGCGCGACTTCCCTGGCTTTATCACCACTCGCCTGGGTATGGTGCTGGTAAATGAAGCCGCATTCGCGCTCATGGAAGGTCTATCGACGCCACAAGAAATCGATCAGGGCATGACACTCGGTTACAACCATCCAATGGGACCATTGGCGTTGGCTGATTTTGTCGGTCTCGATATCGTGTTGCACATTCTCGAAGTTCTGCAGGAGGGCTTCGGTGATCCCAAGTACAGGGCATGTCCTTTGATTCGGCAGCTCGTTGCCGCCGGGCATCTCGGTCGCAAAACAGGAAAGGGCTTCTACGAGTACGGTGGTTAATCAGTCGTGATTTTATTTAGCGTCTGTCTCACAAACTTACTTTTCGTTCTGGCGCTTTTCGGCTTGACCTCAGCATTCTATTACTTCTTGCGCACTGTTGAAAAATCGAAGTTGGCTGACAAAGAGCTGCCATTCGTATCCGTGCTTGTGCCGGCCCGCAACGAGGAAGGCAAGATTGGACGATGCCTGGAATCGCTCGTCAAGCAAGATTATCCCAACCTGGAGATTGTCGTAATCGACGATCGTTCTACCGACCGCACGGGCGAAATCATCGAGCAGTATGCAAAACAAGACAGCCGCATCAAGTTCGTGCGCGGCAAAGATGCGCCCGACGGCTGGATCGGCAAGTGCAATGCGCTGGCGCACGCAGTCGGCTACGCGTCAGGAGACTGGTATCTTTTCACCGATGCCGATACATGCCATCGACCGAATTCGGTGCGCGACTCGGTATCATATGCGGTGCAAGACAAATGCGATCTTGTTTCCTTCGTGCCGCTGCAAGAGCTGGGCAGTTTTTGGGAACGGCTGATCTTGCCGGTTTTGCTTGGTTCATTCCTGATTGGCGATCCGTTTCACACGGTCAACGATCCCGATGCAGAGCGCGCGTACGCATATGGACAATACATTCTCTGCCGCCGCAGCAGCTATCTCGCCTTGGGCGGGCACCAGAGCGTGCGCGACGAGATCGTGGAAGACCATGCCATCGCCCGTGTATTCAAGGAGAAGGGATACAAAATCTCGGTGGCGGACGGCAAATCCTTGTACAGCGTTCGCATGTACACGAATTTGGAAACCTTGTGGCAGGGCTGGACAAAGAATCTGTATTCATTGATCGACAGCCGCGTGATCCACCTCGTTTTGATTTTGTTGTTGATCAATTTCGTTGCCCTCGTTCCATTCATCGAGTTGATCATGGTCGGCTCAATGTGGTTTGACGGGACGGAAGTGACTCCTCATCTGCAGCACCTGTCTCTAATCGTGGCGATTGAGATGCTGGTCTTGCTGGCCTGGTTCAAACGCACGTCCGAACATCATGCCGGTCTTAACTGGGCGCACTTTTTGATGGTGCCGATGGGCAGCTTGGGCGTCAGCGTGTTGTACATCCACGCCGCCTATTTAGTCCTCAGCGGCAGCCAGGTTAATTGGAAGGGAAGGCGATATACTGTGAATACCTCAAAAACCATCCAACCTGTCGTCAACGCAGCTCTGGATCCAGCCCTTGATGCTCCTGCCCTCGATGGCTCAGACTAACAAACAATCTGCGATCGCCAACCTGCTGCAGGCAGGCGGGCTAATCGCGATCTTGTTGTCTCCAGCGAGTACCATTGCGGTTTTGTCGGCACCGGAATCTGCTGACAAAGCATCGAGCACCGATCTTGATACCACCGGCGATGACTCGCTCTGGTCACGCTACAACTACGCCGGCCGACGCGCGCTCATCAAAGCTGATTATAAACGTGCCGAAATCCTGTTCAAACTAGCGCTGATCGAGGCGCAAAAAAACAGCAAAGACGAACGCCCGCTGGCTGCGACGTTGAACAACATCGCCGAGTTGCGCCGCTTTCAAGGCAAATATAAGGAAGCGGAACAGCTGTACAAAGAGTCGCTCGCGATCAAAACAAAACTGCTGGGCGAGGACTCGCTGACCGTCGCCAACTCACTCAATAATCTGGCAGTTGTATACACCGAGATGGCCAACTACGCAGAAGCAGAGAAGCTTTATAAGCGGTCGCTGTCCATTCGCGAAAAACTGCTGGGCAAGGACGATTTGAACATTGCCAGCAGCCTCGTCAACCTCGGTGCATTCTATGATTACCAGGGCAAATACGCCGAATCCGAAGCGATGTACAAGCGCGCGCTGGCGATTCGCGAAAACATTCTCGGCGACGGCAGCGCCGATGTCGCCAACGTCTTGCAAAATCTTGGCCTATTGGCTGAGCATCAGGACAAACTTGATTCTGCTGAAACATTGTTGAAAAAAGCGCTGGCAATCGACGAGAAAATCCTCGGAGTCGATCACCCCCAAACTGCCAGAATTCAAGCTGGTCTGGCCGATGTGTACATCAGGCAAGGCAAGCTCGATCTCGCGGATACGCTGCTCAAACGAGCCTTGATCACGCATCAGCATTCACTGACCTTCAAACATCCTGATGTCGCCTCTGATCTGGTCAAGATTGCAGAACTCGATGAAAAGCGCGGCAACAACAAAGATGCCGAGCGGGTTCTGAAAAATGCCGTGTCGATCCGCAAAGAACTTCTCGGTCCGAATCATCCTGATACCAGCAGAGCCACGCAAGCTTATGCCGACGTATTGCGCAAATTAGGACGCAACAAAGAAGCGAAGAATCTTGAAAGCGCGCTGCCAAGGGCGATGAAATAAATGCACTGCAGCTAGACCTGGCCATGGTTACTTCTTGATGTTCTTCAAGAAATCGTTGATGTTTGGCTGGTTGTAGGTGAATCGCTGCGTGGTGTGCAGCAATGAAAGTCCGCTACCAACTTCCGGCACAGGCAATGGTTTGACGCCAGACGGCATCTCTACTCTCTTCGGCGCCTCTTGCCCGGACGTCTGAGCCCGATCCAAACGATGAGAAGCATCCGTATCCGCAACCTCAAATCCAGTCCCACTCCAACTGGGCAGTTATTCTCGTATCCCGATAAAACCCCGAGTCTCGATACTATCGCATTCACCGCCTCATGTTGAGCCCGACTCAAACTATCGGTTTCTGCCGACCAGTACTTCTTGTAGCCCGCTAACCCGACTCCGAGTGTCGTTACTCCGACCGCCAGTCCATTGCGCGGCACAGTCATCGCCAGAGCAGTAGCTAGTGCGCCGTATGTCACGTCGCCCAAAGTAGACCGACTGTTGAGCGACAAATCTGCCGCTTGCGAAAGTGCTTTGTAGTTTTGTCGGATGTCTGGTGTCAGATCGGAGTTGATCTTAGTCAACTCATGATTGAGTTTGAAGTGGTTGTACAAATTCCAGCCAAACATCGCACCGGCCACGCACCATCCGGCCGTTGTGCCCAAAAGCGCACGGGCACCCGCAGCGGCAAACGGTGTAGACAGAGCGATATACGTGTTAGTGCGATCAGCATGGAAGTAGTCTTGAACTTCATGCAACAACGTCGCCGATTTCTCTTGCAGAGCCCGTTGCTCGGCCGGGCTCTTCTGCGGCTGACCGCCGTCGGTGTTGCCTTTGATCGGCTGATCGAAAAGTGCGTGAAATCTCCACAGCTCCAGTGAGTTTGAGTCGGTTGTTGGTGGATGATTGAGATCGAGTTCCATCGTCATGTGTGATCTCCGATTCTAGAGCTTTCTAGTCGACGGCAAACAGGGGGTGCTTCGCTCTGGGTGGCAACTTATCAATCAGATATTGCACAGATATTAAAACCCGCGCCGACACACCGGTTTCCCGCAAAACGATTTGAGCATCGAGCGATTCTCGGAAGCTACGATACTACTGGCGAATGGCGGATGGAGGCGATGCCTGCTGGCAGGCGGCGCTCCGACAGAGGGATACCTGACTCGATCGAAGCGCGGCGGCCGCAAGCGAGCGAGAGCCAAATAACGAGACGCGAGAGCCAGTTACGAGAATGGATTGGCACCAAGAGCGTTCTGGGCGAGGGCACCGAAGATGAGCGGCACCGCGAATGCCATGGAGAATATAGTTGCGGCTTTTAAGAACTGACCCAGGGCACGGACGGGTGCGACGAACATTTGCTTTGCCGCATACCATGCAGATATTCCGGCAATGATCGGACACAGAAGGTTGGCGCTTTTTCCAATTACGCGAACCAGCATCGCCGTTTCTTGCGGAAAGAATGGCTGAACATGCGGCGTATATCCATGGCACTGAAGCATGATTGCCAGCATGGCGACGGCGGCAATTCCAAGAAGGAATGCAATTGCATATATCCGAGTCAGAACTTTGTACATGCGCCTGTTGAAACTCGCCGCCGGTGCGTAGATGTCTTCCCCTACTGGTGATGATGTCAAATGCATGGTTGGAGTTCCTGAAACGCCTCTATTGTCAAGCGGTCTTGTATCCGCGCCCATAGGGGAAACCCTGGTGGATATAAGGTATTGCACCAGGCCTTTTGGGGGAGGCGGGCGCGTTGACACGGCATTCCCCGGAAAGTAACCTTGATGCGTGTTAGCGAACGCAACACCAAGGAGCAACCCGCAATGTCTACGGCCCAAGAGGCAAAAGGTCCGACGGTCGCCGAGCTGCAGCGATACATCAGAGAAAAGACTAACCTGGAATTTATTCTTAGCAATGGCGCTAGAGAATACGGCACACTCAAGTGGTTCGACGAGCACGCCTTTTGCTTGCAGCAGGGAAATGGGAGCGTAACTTTGTTGCGAAGCGGTGTGATCGGCTATCGCGCAAAGGCATGATAGTTCGTTAACCGTAAACCGCAGCAGTTGTGGCAAGAAGAGAACAACGCTGTCGTGTGTTGTGGCTGAGATTGTGCAAGATTGTCATTGGATTCGCTGGTCTTTGGCGCGGAAGCGAACGGTAGCCACTCGTCTGCTATGCTACGTACGATTTCTAGCGTTGGAAGCCGCAAATGGTTAAAGTATACCTGAGCTGGATTTACTGGCTGCTGGCACTTATTGTCATGGAGCCGATCATAGCGGCGTCATTTTTGGCCTCGAATTTTGGCGCCAATCCTTTGATAATGCTGGCTCTGGCATTGGTGGTCTGCATTTCCGTTGCCGTTATTTTTTATCGATTCAATCGAACGTTTGATTCCGTCAAATCAGCAGTCGAAGACGACGCACGAGCATTTTCAGACTTTGTCGATCAGATACCGCTTAAGTACACGGGACTGGCGATTGCCGCCAGCGCCGGAGTGGGACTGTTTCTCGAGCTGAGCATGATCCGCTGGCAAGGTACCGTGTTCGAAGTCTTCGCCTTCTATAAGAACTTCAGCCTTCTCTCGTGCTTTGCCGGATTGGGAATCGGCTATGCCGTATCTTCGCGCAAGCAAATTCCTCTGATCGCTGTCTTCCCGCTCATGGCTCTGCAGTTCGTCTTTTTGTTGGCCTTGAGGCATTCCCTGGGTGGCACGCTAAATTACTTTGTCATCAAACTCATGCCTATCAGCGAGCAGATTCATCTTGATTGTCCTACCGCCACTTCCTGGGTGCAGTTGGGTGTAGTCTATTTCTTCCTTACCATAGTGTTCTTGCTCACTGCCCTTGCCCTGGTGCCGATCGGTCAGTTAGCTGGTGCCTTGATGTCGCGAGTGGAGCCGCTGAAGGCTTATGGGCAAAATCTGCTCGGCTCTCTTTGCGGCATCGTTTTAACATTCGCCTTGAGCTTTCTCTGGACCCCGCCTGCAGTCTGGTTTAGCGTGGTCTTTGCCGTGCTGTTGTTTTTCCAATTGCATAGAACCCGCTCATTGCTCATATCGAGCGTGTTTTCGATTGTGGCAGTGATTGCCTTGTCCTGGCCGGTTGCCTTTGGCTCAGAAGTTATCTATTCGCCTTATCAAATCTTGGAGCGTGCCGGTACCAGTCATGGATTGGCGTTCATAAAAGCAGCAGCCGGCATGTATTATCAGAAGATATTCGACTGCTCTCCCCCGATTCAGCAGGCGTTTCCGGACATCAAGATTACCGCGGACAATTACGAGCTTGCCTACCAGTTCCATGTACCGCCGGGTGACGTCGCCATTTGCGGCGCGGGCAGCGGCAACGACGCATCGGCGGCATTGAGACGGGGCGCCGCGCACGTTGATGCAGTCGAACTCGATCCAGCCATAGCCGCGATTGGCAAAGCCTATCATCCGGAGCATCCGTATGATGATCCGCGCGTGCGGGTGATTCTCAATGATGCCCGCGCCTTCTTGCGCAGCAGCCCGAACAAATACGACATGATCTGCTTCGGAGCGCTCGATGCACATACAGCCGTGAGTTCGGGATCCGCATTGCGAGTAGATTCCTACGTATATACGGTGGAATCGTTGAAAGACGCAAGAGCCCTGCTCAAACCTGGCGGGGTGCTCAGTCTTTGTTTCGATGCCGGTTCGAAAGATTTGTTGGCCAAAATCTACCACATGATGCAACTGGCGTTCGATGGAAAGCCGCCGCTGGCCATCTATTGTGCAGAGGGGAGCCTCTTGCACAACTGCACCTTCATCCAATCGAAGGAAGGCACTCTCAGCGCATCCGACCTGCCACCTGCGGTTGCCTCTAATCCGCACATGCCAGATGCCACCGCCGACCTGCAAAATCTCTCCAAAGACATTGATCCCTCGACAGACGACTGGCCGTTTCTCTACATGTTCAAACGAGTCTATCCTTTCTCATATCTGTTGATGTTTGCTCTGGTTGCCGCTTTGACTTATGTGCTGATCAGATCATTCCAATCGGGTGGTGCGCTGGGCAACAATTGGGTTTTCCTCTTCATGGGCGCCGGTTTTATGCTGATCGAGACAAAGGCGATCACGGAATTGGCTCTTAGTTTCGGCAACACATGGTATGTTGCCGGCATCGTCATTGCCGCAATCGTCCTGATGGCATATTTCGCCAATTGGGTGGTGAGCAGAGTCAAGATCAACTTGCTTGTTCCTGCCGCGCTGCTCATGCTCAGCCTGGCAGGCGGTCTGGCCTTGGCACACTCCGGGTGGTTGCCGTCGAACGCGGCGGACAAGTTACTGATCGTTTTCGTTTTGACCTTGCCGGTCTTCTTTTCCGGCATGGTGTTCTCCATTCTCATTGGCAGCCAAAAAGAGATCGCCCCGGCTATGGCGGCTAATTTGCTGGGAGCGATGCTGGGAGGATTATTGGAATACAATGCCATGTACTGCGGCTACGCAGCGCTGTATGTGATCGCTCTTCTGGTCTACGCTTTGGCGTTTCTTTCGCTCAAATGGCGAACAAACTCGCAGGTTGTGTCCAGCTCGCCATCGGCAGGATGATCCAGATACTATCTTTGCGTATACCCACGCTATCGCTGAATGGGCATTACTTGCCGGAGTCGGCTGTCGTAAAGCAATCTTCGTCTGCATGATGAAAAGCGATGCATTCTGTTGTTCGCAAAAGCTAACCCAACTGCTGGTTGCGTGCTAAACTTTAGCTGGAGTAGGTTCGTGTGTACGACTCTACGTGCGGAGTATCGAGTTGTTCAAAGGTTTTTTACGGCAAGAGATAGGCGTCGATCTAGGCACCGCCAACACGTTGATCTACGTCAGCAATCAGGGTGTAGTGCTGCGAGAGCCGTCAGTTGTCGCCATTGACGAGCAAAACAATGTGCTGGCAGTAGGCGAGGCAGCTCGAGCAATGCTGGGGCGCACGCCGCAAGGAGTGAAAGCGACGCGACCGTTGCGCGACGGCGTGATCGCCGACTTCAAGCATGCCGAAGTGATGCTCAAGACTTTCATCGATCGCGTCAAAGCAGGCGGCACCTTTATGTCGCCGCACATGGCGATTGGCGTTCCATCAGGGATTACAAGCGTCGAGAAAAATGCGATTCGCGAGGCAGCCGTGCGCGCCAAGGCCGCTCAGATATATCTGCCCGAAGAGCCGATGGCCGCAGCGATTGGCGCAGCGCTACCGGTGGCGGAGCCGACCGGGTGCATGATCGTCGACATCGGCGGCGGCACTACCGAGGTCGCTGTCATCAGCCTTTCCGGCATCGTGGTCAACGAATCGATCCGCATTGCCGGCGACGAGCTCAATGAGTCGATCATGCAATATCTGAAGAAAGTGCATAGCCTGGCGATTGGCGAGCAGACTGCGGAAGAGATCAAGTTTCGCCTGGGTTCGGCATATAAAACCGTTGAAAATGACAAATACGATGTGCGCGGTTTGAACGTCATCAATGGGCTGCCGCGCACCGTCGCCGTCAGTCGCGGCGAGATCCGCGAGGCTCTGGCTGAGCCGCTTTCGCAAATCGTAGAAGCAGTTCGCCGAACGCTCGAGCGCACGCCGCCGGAATTGGCCGCCGACATCTTCAATCGCGGCATCATTCTTGCCGGCGGGGGCGCGCTGTTGCAGGGGCTCGACGAACTGATCGCCAACGAGACCGAAGTGCCGGTATTTATCGCCGACGATCCGCTCTCCTGTGTCGCTATCGGCACCGGCAAGATGCTGAGCGATCCCATCTACAGACGTGTTCTGGAGCAGTGCGCTCAGAACTAGGAGACTGCGGTCATGTCTTCCGGACAGAGAAGGTTGCCAGTTAGCTCGGAATCAGCCGCCGAGTTCATTTTCTTGGTAATCCTTATATGGTTGTTGGCGGGGCCGGTGTCGGGCGCCGTTCTTAGCGTGCAATCGTGGATCTCGTCAGTGTTTGCGCGCGGCGCTTACTCGGTCGAGTCGACCAAAAATCTCGCTAAACAGCTGCTCGATGCATCAGATCGGATCAAGAACTTGGAGACACGGCTGGCCAAATCCCAGCTCGAGCTCGTCACTTTGCGCCAGCAAACGCGCGAAAGCAACCGGTTGCGTTCGCTGTTAGGCTTGAAAGAAAAGTCAGAACCTCAAGCTGTAGCGGCAGAAGTGATCGCGAGAAACCCCGATAACTGGTTCGAGCAGGCGGTTCTGGACAAAGGCAAAGTAGACGGCGTGCTCAAAGGTGCCGGTGTAATCACCGCCGACGGTGTCGTCGGGCAGGTGATGAAAGTCGACGATCACGCAAGCGTTGTGCGGCTCCTGACTGATCCCGATCAGAAAATCGGTGTCGTCATGCAACACTCAGGCGTCACCGGTATCCTTTCCGGCGGCTATGAGAAACCGGCAAAGCTTGATTATGTGCCGGTTGGCACCAACGTAGACATCGGCGACAAAGTGATGTGCCTGGGCAAAGGCAGCGTCTTCCCGAAAAACCACCCGGTGGGCACGATTATCGCTGTCAAACGCGACACAAACGGTGCGGCTTTACAGATCGAGGTAAAGCTGGCGGAGAATTGCTACGATTTGAGCGAGGTGCTCGTTTTGCCACCCCAGGAAGACCGGTAGCACAAGGAGGATCTAGACTTGGCCATCGTCTCCATGCGGGCGCGCAGAAGATTCTGGCAGATTGGTCTGGCCGGAGTAATCCTCTGCTTCGCCTGGCTGACACAGTTGACCGTGCTCAGCCTCTTGCCTTTGCGGGCTGTGTTGTGCAGCCTGCCCTTGATGCTGACGATCGTCTGGGGCGCAGTCTTCGGCTCGCCGCTGCAGATGCCCAGAGCGGAAGAGTTGCGCCGGGTGCCGTTGGGACAAATAGTCACCATGCAGCTCCTCTCCGGCTCGCTGAGCGGCGCGCTTGTCGGAGCATTCTTCGGCGCCTTGTACTCATCGATCATACCGATTTATCCACTAAGCTTTCCGATCATCGGCTGGGTAGCCGGTTACTTTTGCCTGCGCAACTTCAATCAGGGTGTGTTGTTGTGTGTGCCCCTGGTGCTTTTGTTGTCGGTCTTCGCCGAATCGATCATGGCATTGCAACTGCATTTGATCAATCGCCCAGATGTTGTCTCGCATCTTGTGCAAATTGCCGTACCGGAATCAATCGTCAACGCCATATTGGCGCCGTTTGTTTTCATTCCCATGCGCGGCTGGTATGAATTCACGAAAACACCGGCACAGGCGACACGAGCATGACCACATCGACAGCCAGCCCGCCGCTCGACGGAGCACTGATCAAGATGGTCGTACTGGCCATCATCGTCATAGGCGCCGTCGCTACATTGATCGCGCGGCTTGGCTGGCTGCAGATCTTGCAATATCCATATTACAAAGCGCAAGCAGTGGAGAACTCCACGCGAGTCACCTTTCTGCGCGCGCCGCGCGGCATCATCTACGATCGGCATGGCAACTTGCTTGCTACCAACAAGCAATCATTGTCGATGATCGCGATTCCCATGCAGATCGATCACGTGCAAGAGCTGGCTAATCGACTGGGAGCGGTGCTGGACAAATCTCCCGCCGAAATCGCGGCGATCTTGGGCAAGGCCAAGCTCAGTCATTCGGTACTACCCGTGGTGATCGAGCGCGACTTGGAAATGGACTCGGTCAGCCGCTTCTATGCGCAACAAGTGAACCTGCCCGGCATCGACATTCTGCCTGACATAAGCCGCAACTACACCCAAGGAGAGATGACTGCGCACGTGCTGGGATATTGTGGGCAAATCAACCACTGGCAGCTGGAGGCGAAGCCCGAGCGGCGCATGGGCGATGTAGTCGGTCAAGACGGCATCGAAAGACTCTACGACGATCAGCTGCGCGGAGTCGACGGCGAGCAACGCGTGCGAGTGAACGCGATGGGACAGGCACTTTCGCGTGACACAGCAAAACCGGTGATCACACGCGAAGCACAGGCGGGTCAGCCGATCGTATCGTCAATCGACCTTGACTTGCAGAGAGCCGCATACAGAGCTCTGGGAGATCGTTCGGGAGCGGTCGTAGCAGTCGATCCGCAAACCGGAGAGGTGCTGGCGATGGTGTCACGTCCCAGCTTCGACCCCAACGTCTTCACACGAAAAATCAGTAAACCAGAATGGAAGCGCCTGAACGCACCAGATCATCCATTGTTCAACCGGGCGCTCTCCGGCTTTCCACCCGGCTCGACCTGGAAGGCGATCACGCTTCTGGCAGCGCTGGAAAACAAAGTGGTAAAACCCGACACCAAAATCCACGTATCGGGCGGCATCAGTTTGGGAAATTTCTTCTTCCACGACTGGACAAAGACAACGGGATTGTTCGACCTGGTCAAATGCCTTGCCTGGTCGCGAGACTCGGCGTTCTACCAGATGGCACTGCATATGACACCGGAGATGATGAAAGACGTGGGCACCAAATTCGGTGCTGGACGGCCGACCGGGGTGGAGTTGCGCCATGAGGGTACAGGGCTGGTTCCTGATTCTAAATGGAAAGAACGCGTGTACCACGAAAAGTGGTATCCAGGCAATACATTGCATATGTCGATCGGTCAAACCTATGTGCAGGTGACACCGACGCAAATGGCGCGAATCTATGCCGGTCTCGGCAGACGCGGTGTGGTGCCCGATCTGCATCTGGTGATGAAGATCGGCGACCGTCAGATTCCGGCGCCAAAACCGGAGCACTGGAAGTTTCACAAAGAATATATGGATGTCGTGGCAGCCGGATTGAAAGCTGTGGTGGCCAGCGGCACCGGCGGCGCCACCAAATTAGGCAACGTGGAAGTGGCCGGCAAAACAGGCTCCGCCGAGGCGCCACCCGAAGGCAGCAAAACCCACGCCTGGTTTGCCTGTTACGCACCGGCCGACAATCCCCGCATCGCCATATGCTGCTTCGTCGAGCACGCCGGCCACGGCGGCACGATCTGCGCACCGATCGCCAAAGAAGTTCTCCAAACATTCTTCGCCTTCGAACCGCCGAAAGCCGAGGCAGCCACCATCCCTGCCGGCACCAAACCCGGCAAGAAAAAATCTGCCAAGCCCTTCAAAGCCACCGGCAAGAAGCGCGGCTAACCCGCAGCGCCTTCGACCTATACCATTTCAATATGCGATGAGACTACATCGATTCAATGTTCCCGAGGCAGAACGAGCAGACCGCGCTCGGCTTGGGGTGTGGTTTTGCCAGGTCTAGATCGGCAGATAACGATCTGATTGTGTTGCGGCAGATAATGCATATGCACCAAATATAGCACCACGAAAAATGTAGACAATTGACACAAGAGTGAGGATAATAGGCGAGATGATTGGTTTGAGGAACTTGAATGAACGCCGCACAACCTTTGGATTTTTCGGGATCCGGATCACAGGCGCGCTCAACGCCGGTAGATGCTTTGAGACATTTGTTCTCAACGCAGATGGGCGAAAACGATGAGGCGGTCAAGTCCGAATCTCCTGCATATAGCGAAGCTGCTCCTGCCGCCGGCGAGCAAGAGTTGACCAACTTCGCTCCACCGGAGCAAGAGTCGATTCCTCAAAGCGATTCAACCGCGCTTCTCGCGCCAGCCGAAGAATGCGCCGATACTGCCGATCAGATATCCGCCGGCCAGTCGTCCGATATAGTCAGCCAACCTGCCAGTGGTGAAACTAAGATCACTCGCTCTGATTTAGTCAGCGTTCTCGAAAGCTTTGTCACGCTGATCAAAAACAGCGACGATCTTTCCGGCTCGAAAGAGCTGGCTGTCAGGGAGCAGCTTTCGTTCGAGCCCGCGCCGGTGCAGCCACAACGCCTGACAGTGCACGTCGACGACAAGACGGCCGAAGTTGACGAATTGCGCTGCCTGCTCGTCGAAGCCCAAGAGACAATCATCAGATTGCTGACCGATCGCGTGGAAGATCGGGCGAAAATCGCCCAGCTGGAAACAGAATTGAAGCTGCTCCCGGATCTACAAGCTCAAGCTGATCGCGCCATCGCAGTGGCGATGAACACCGACGATTTCCGCAGCGAGCTGACCAAAATCAAGTTCGAGTTAGAGCGCGTACGACTTTCAAAAGTGCGCCACGACATCCAGAGAAATCGGCGCTCATGGTGGGGCGGTATGCGAGGCTGGTTGTTCAAGACAAGAGATCAGATGCTGTTGCCGGATCCCGAACAAGAACCGCCAACTTCGGTATAGTGCCTGTGCTTTAATCACATCGATGCATCTAACAGACACGCATCCGCCAGCCATGTTACGCTGGTGGCAGGTGGTTAGCGCATGAAAATCGACAAAGAAGACGCATTCTGGATCGGCAACTGCATCGGTGTTGTTGTCTTACTGGCGACGATAATCATCGTCGCGCCGATCAAAGACCGCGAACGCAAGGCCTACGAAGCCAAGCAAAAGGCAGACGCCGCAATTGCAGCACAGGCTGCCGAAACAGCCAAAGCCAAACAGACAAAAAGCGCCAAGATAGCACGAATAAAACCAACGTCTCAGATTGAAACCGACTCTCAATCTCAAGCAGGCGATCGTTCGAAGATTGACATAAATTCGATAGGCGCTGCGCAAGCAGCCGGAGCGGCAGCGGCTAGCCGCCAAAAACTGCGCAGTTAGGCAATTTGGATCGAAGCCTGGCGATGGCGATTTCCGTCACCCCCGTGTCGCGCAATTCCAGATGCAAGAGATGATCCATCTTCTCCAAATTGGCGATCGCCGCATCGCTCACTTTCGTTCCGCTGAGAAACAGCATCCTCAGTGATTTGATCCCGACCAGATGCGGAATGCCGGCGTCGGTGATGGCAGTGTCGTTGAGATAGAGTTCTTCCAAGCACGGCAACGCCGCGAGCGCAGCCAGACCATCGTTGCTGAGCGCTGTATACGAAAGATCGACGCGTTTCAAACTGCCGATGGCACTCAAAGCAGTCATCCCGCCATCGGAAATCTGCGCGGGCAAGGTCAGGCTCTCGAGCTTAGATACTGAAAGACAGCCAAGTCCACCGTTGGTGATATTTGTATTTTTCAAAACCAGATTTACCAGTGCCGGCAAATTCGAGAGGCGACCGATGCCACCATCAGACACCTGTGTCCCGGTCAGCCATACGGTTTTGAGCGCGGGAAACTCTTTCAATCCTTGCAGTTCATCATCGCCGAATTTGAGAAAATCCAGGCGCATTTCTGCCAAATCAACAAGAGCAGCAGTGGACTTCAAAGTCTTGTCATTAAATTGCGATGTTGACAGATCTAATGACCGCAAACGGCTAAGCTCGTTGCAGTCAGCTTCGGAAAGCGCTTCCCAACCAAAAGGGCCGAGCGCCACACCAAGCATTCTTCCCGGTGGACATGCGAGCTCGATCTTACCTCGCGCTTCACCCACCCATTTTCTCGGATGCGGAAATTGTTCTTCAGCGGTATAAAGACTGCCGAGAGAGCGCTTTTCCGGGAAGCAAACTGTGATTTGTGGGTTGGTCATGCGGCACTCACTTCTTGTGCATTTTATTTGTGCAGTCGCACAAAATTCCGTTCTTACGACATGAGCCCCACATTCTAACGCTTCACCGCAGCCAGAAAGATGAATTGCGCGTGCTCGGTTAAGCAATATGCCCGCGAACAGCCCGTGCGAGCAGCAGCCGAACTGATTCACAATATGTTGTAAATCGCTTGGCGGCGACGACCGCTTCGTTAAGTCGAATCGCCGTGTAGCGAAGGCAAGGCGGCGAGGAGCCGTCGCAGCCGAAGTGGATGGACAGCGGAGGAGCCGAGGGACGAAGGCGACGGAGCGATTTAACTTGAATAGAGTTCCTTAAGTCGCTGCAGATCCGTGCGCAACTGCGTGCAATCAGGATATCGTTTATCCAAATCGATCTCAGTGGCGAGCGCAACAATGGCATCGATATCGCTGCTGAGGTGCGGGCGCTCTAAGCGCGGATGAGAAGTCGTGATTGCCTCAGGTTCTTTGCCTGTCAAAAGAAAGCAGAGCGTGCAACCAACGGAATAAATGTCGCTTTGCGGACACGATTTGCCGCGAAATTGCTCTGGCGGAATATAAGCGTGCTTGCCCACGACGGTGTTGGTCGAGTCAGCTTCCAGTTGCTGGGCCACGTTAAAGTCGATCAGTTTCAAAATATCTCCGTGCGAAAGAATCAAGTTGTCTGGTGTAAAGTCGCGATGCACGACTTTGTGCGCATGCAAATAACCGAGAATCTCGCACATCTGCAAACCGAAGAGTACCGTCTCTCCTTCGGTCAAGGCTCCTTTCTCCTCCACCAATTGCTTTAACGTCTTGCCGCGAATTGCCTCCAGGACAAGATATGCTCGTTGATCTTCGACGAACAGCTCCAGCAGTTTGACAATGTTTGGATGTTTCAAACCCTTGAGCAGATCAGCCTCTCGCTTGATATTTTCCAACACGCGTTTGCGTACTGTCGCCCCGGCATGCGCCGGCAAAACGAACTCTTTCAACACGACGGTCTTCGGCGTCTCCTCGCCCACCCGCCGTTTCCAATCAAGCGCCTCGTATACGATAGCCTGACCGCCAGAGCCGATCTCGGCAACAATCTCGTATGCACCCTCGCCAATTAGAAGCCCTGCGGGAAGCGGGTCATCTCGCTCGCGCTTGTTAGAATTCAGCGCGTCCAGCCAAAGATCAGTGTATGTTTCCACCCGCAGCGACAAATTGAGCTCATCGGAGACACTGGGTTCGATGCGATATGAGGGCAGAAATTTCTTCAGCGCCAATTGCAGTCTCTTGCGGTCGTCACTAGATGCGATACCATCAAGACGCAGACTGATTTTACATCGGTCGCCTTTGAGCCAGCCGGACGAAATTTCGGAGGTGACAAGCTGGTAGCCGAGCCGTTCTCTGAGTTTCATACTGGTGCCGATGACGTTGAACTCGAGCGTCGATTCTGGATGACCGAAAATTACTTTCTTGGCGATGCTTACGTGAGTCAACCGCTCCCACGTAATCAGTCCGCTAGCGAAATTACAGAAAGAGCGCAGCCAGAAAAGCTGTAATCCGTCTTCCGACAAGGCGATATGGGTTGGAAAGGTGAGGAGGTACAATCTTGCCAGGCCAAACGCCGCAAGAAAAACTCCGGCCAAAAGCCACAAATTCCACCCAAACATCATGCACGATAGGAGACCGGCGGCGATCAATATACCGATAGAGGACTTGACCAGTGAGGGCAACTGGCTCAAGCGCTTGCGAAGCACTCGTTCTGGGCGGTATCTGATCCAGAACTGATCGTAATCATCAGAGGCCTTCAATCCCTTGGTGAAGAAATAACGATTGGATAACGCCGATTTCGTGGATGCGTCCATTTATCGTGATTCCGCCGTTGAGAAACGCAGCACTGTATCCGGTATCAATTTCTCGATCCGCTCGATCAGCGCCTCAGCCGTTTGCACACGGTTTTCCAACATGATTGCCGTCAGATCCGCTACCAATTGATCGAGTTCGTCTGAAATATCGGGGCGCGACTCTTTAGGGTGCGACGGGGAAAGTGCCTCCGGATCATGTCCTGTGAGCAGGAAATACAGCGTGCAACCGAGAGAGTAATAGTCGCTTTGGATTGTGGCTTTGCCGCGAAACTGCTCCGGCGCTATATACGCTTGCTTGCCGATCAAAGTGCCGGTGGCGGTGCCGACATACTGATTAGCCGCGCCGAAATCGATCATCACCAGATCTTGATTTTCTTTTAGCATCAAGTTGTCTGGAGTGACATCGCGATGCACCACTGGTGGTTCGCAATCATGCAGGTAAGAAAGAATCTGAGCTGCTTGCAATGCCACATTGAGCACCAGCCGCTCTGACTGCGTACCTCGCTTTTTCACCAGCTGCCGGAGGTTTTCACCGGCAACGAACTCAATCACCAGATAATCGCGGCCGCGTTCGACAAAATAGTCCACCACTTTAGCGATTTTAGGATGTTTCAACTGCCTGAGAATCGTTGCCTCACGTTGAAAGAGTTCTTTTGCCTTGGATCGGGTCGCTTCAGGCAGACTGAAAGGCAGAGCCGCCTCCTTCAGAACGATCAGATCTCTGCTCGGCGTTTCTGCCAGATATACTGCCGAGAGTCCACCGGAGCTGAGCTGCATCAAGACCGTAAACTTGCCACCACCTAAGGTGCTGCCTTTCTCCAACGGCACAAAGTTGGTCGCCGAGAAATGCGCGTTCATATCGTCTTCCCACATCTGCGTGTAGGTCAGTGCCTTCGGCATGGCCGCCGCCTTCGCTTTGGCTTTCTTGGTGCTGCGGTTTGCATCAGGCTTTGGTGCGCGCGAACACTCGATGCAGAAATTCTCCATTCGCTTGAACAGCATTTCCACACTGGCACGTGGCATCTTGTTGAGATCGAGAGCGACATGACCGCCGGACTTGAAGTAGATGAAAAGGCGCTTCTTGTCTTTCGCGCGCTCCAGCTCGTACTCGTATGTGCCTTTCTTGTCCTCAAGCAGCATGGCGCCAAGCAGCACATTGTTGATATCGTCCATCGATCGCTTGCGGCGAAACAGGAGATTCGGTGCGAGAAACAGCGGAAAGACCACGTATTTGTCGCCGAAAACAACGCGCTCGTTGCGCCCGATCTCAAACGTCAGATAGAAAAAAATCGCCAGCAGCAAAAGCGCAACTGCACGCATGAATGTTTCCAGCACAATCAGGGTGGCGTGCGGCAACACGGTGCCAGCGCAGACGATCACCGCCACGGAGGCGGGAAAGAAAACTACCGCACCGGCGCCGGCAATTGTCAATCCACCGGCAGCCGGTAGAAGCCACTTCGGCACGGAGCGATATGGGATTATCTCTTCCTTCTTTTCCATCGCCCAGGCGCACAGACCATGCTTGTTATCATAGAGTATGTACCCAGAAAACATAGCTAAACGCCGCGGGCGGTCAGCCGGAGACACTACTTTCGATTGGGCGCAGCCGTACTGTTTAACCTGCTTCCACCCTCTTGGCTGGTTGCGCGCACTGAGCTGATGGAAATTTTGGCCGCAAAAGTTGGACCTCGATCAGCCTCACCAGAGTCTTTTGGGCGCGAGCAACCACGTAAGGATTATCGTCGGCGCACAAGAGAGTAAGAATCTCTACCGGAACGCTGTGGTTTTCGGCCATTGCGAATCGCAGGTCGACGTGATGATCTCGGCTCAGCTCGATTAGTGTGGCAATCGGTGTGAAGGGATTGTCAGCCACTGCCTGTCTGACCTCATAATGTTTATCGCAGCCGAGCCTCGCCAATGTATTGGGAGCATCAGTTATGGACTCGACAATCCGCGTCAAGAGCCAGACGCAGAGATCTTGATTTTGCCGACAAGTACCGCAGATACCATTGGGATAAGCAAGCGTGTTTAAGCGGTCGTCAGGGTGCAAGACATTCCGCAGATCGTTGTCAAAACCATGAGGCTGATATTCAACCTCTGGCTTGCGCACGAGCATACATTCAAGACGATTGATCTCCTGAACGTCGGCGGCAGATGCGATGCATGTTGGGAAATTTGATTTTGATAGCATCATATTGGACGATGCCGAAGACCTCGGCTCGTCTGACTCCTCAATTAAAGATTAGAGGGAAACGCGACAAACGCGCTTCCCTCCATGTTTTACGGACATCGTTTGAACAAGATCAAATTAAGCGAAAGCGTTATTTAGTTTGCGCTGTCGCGGCATCTTCAGTCTCACTACCCGTCTTATCAGCCGAGCCTTTCTTCTCAGCGTCAACAGGTTGTGGCTTCGTCGTGGATTGCGGCTGGCTCACCGTAGGTGGTGTCACTGGTTGCGGCGACGCTGGAGCCGGTGCTGACGGCGACTGAGCCTGGGCTGCCGTTCCTATCAGGTAGGAAGCCACTGCAAATACGATCATGTTTCTCATTGGTTTTGTCCTCCATTCCAATGCGGTCCGGGGATTGTAGAGGCGCGTGAGCGGCATGGTCAATGCGCAAAATCTTACAGGGCGGCAATCATGTTTTAATCGTGGAACTTTTTTGAAGCTCTCCCGTCTGAGCGCGGCCTTTTAGCCAGGGCGAACTGCCAAGCGCCGCATTCCGCCGGCAGATCTTGAAGCCAAGACCGTTTCATGCACTCTATGACCAAGCTCAGACTGATCAACAAACGAAGATGCAAATCAACGAAACTTATTCAATTTGCATTTTGTAAAACCAGTCGAGGTATTGACTGAAGTATTAAAACCGTCTGCTGGCTTATTCAAAACGTTTGAATATCGGTCCGCGATTGCGGATTGTTTGTCCGGCGGCGATCAGATCGAAATAGCCGTGCGAGGCTGAGTTTTTGCCGAACTCTTCTAATTTGCCGTCGTAACCGAGCTGATCCCAGATGGCGGCGGCCAGAGCCGGTATAAATGGATATAAGTACATCGCTGCCCGGCGCAGCACTTCCAGACAGGTGTACAGCACCTTCTCGGCTTCCGCACGTTTGCCTTCTTTGAACTGCGACCACGGTTTTTCATCGGCAAGATATTTGTTTGCCTGATCGACAAGAGCGAAGGCTGCGTTGATCGCCTTGGCAAACTCGAAGTTTCTCATGTATTCATCGATCCGCACATGCACCGAATTGCACTCTTCGCGAATGAGATGATCCATCTCTGCTTTGGGAACCTGGCTCGAGCAGTTGCTATCAATCAGTTTGGCTGTACGATTGAGCAGATTGCCGAGATTATTTGCCAACTGAGAATTCACTGTTTTGACAAAAAGTTCCTTTGAAAAATCGCCGTCTTGATCGAACGGTGTTTGGGCAAACAGATAAAAACGCAGGGCATCCGCACCGTACTGCTCCACCAAAACGTTAGGATCGATGACGTTGCCCAGCGTTTTGCTCAGCTTCTGCCCTTCGACCGTGATGAAACCATGCGCGTAAACCTGGTGCGCGACTTCAACATCAGCCGCCATCAAAAAAGCTGGCCAGTAAATGCAGTGAAACTTGGTGATGTCTTTGCCGATCAGATGGAGATCGGCTGGCCAAAAGCGTTTGAACAGCTGCTCATCAGATTGGAATCCGACACCGGTAATGTAATTTGTCAGCGCATCGATCCAAACGTAGATCACTTGATCCGGATCGTCAGGCACTGGAATGCCCCACTTCAATGATCGCAAAGAACGAGAAACGCTGAAATCACCCAGCTCTTCGTCGTCCAGATTATTCAGCACTTCCTTCAGCCGACCTTCCGGTTTGACGGCGTCAGGATGATTTTGCAGCCATTCCCGCAGTATCGGTTTGTACTTCGTCAGCCTGAAGAAATAATTCTCTTCTTCCAGAGTGACAGGTTTGCGCTTGTGCGTCGGGCAATTGCCCTCTGCATCCAGATCTCGCTCGCGCACGAAATCTTCGCAACCTTCGCAGTACAGTCCGGAATATTTTGATTTGTAGATATCGCCTTTATCGCGCGCCCGGCGGAAGACCTCTTGAACGACCTTCACATGCGCGTCTTCGGTAGTGCGAATGAAGCGATCGAATGACACGTTGAGGTTGCGCCATGCCTGCTCGAATTTTGCCGCCATCTCATCGGTAAACTGCTCCGGCGTTTTTCCGGCAGCAGCAGCCGATTTCTCCACCTTCGAGCCATGCTCATCCACACCGGTGAGGAAAAATACGTCATCACCTTGTTGGCGATGAAAGCGAGCGAGCACATCAGCAGCGATTTTCTCGTAAGCGTGCCCGATGTGTGGCGTTGCGTTGACGTAGTCAATCGCCGTCGTGATGTAGTACTTAGCCATTAGTAAGAAACTCCGGGGAAGCCTTGAAAAAACGCGCAATCTAAACAACAAAAAACGATAAAAACATCGCTACGGAAATCAAGCGGCTAGCGAAGTTTTGCCAATCGATCACATAATAATACAGGGCGCAATTCGACAGGGAGCGGACATCATGAAAAAGGCAGGCAAACAGGAGGAGAGTTTTGACGACTTCAATCCTCTTTCGGGTAAGACGATCATTCTCGGCGTTACCGGCGGAATCGCAGCCTATAAGGCTTGCGACATCGCCTCCCTCTTACGCCGCTCCGGTGCCGACGTTCATGCGGTATTGACCAAGAATGCCTGCGAATTCATCACGCCGCTTAGTTTACAAACGATCACGCGCAATCCGGCTCATGTCGAGCAATTTCCCAACAACGCCAACTGGCGCCCTGAGCATATCGAGCTGGCTCAGCGCGCGGACCTGATCCTGATCGCCCCAGCCACCGCCGATGTCCTGGCCAAAATGGCTAACGGCTTGTGCGACGAATTGCTCACCACCATGATTTTGGCATCACAAGCGAAAGTGATGGTGGCACCGGCGATGAACCCGCGCATGCTGGAGCACCCCGCCACCCAGCGCAATCTGGACATTCTCACCAATCGCTATCGCTACGAAGTGATACCGCCTGAATTTGGCGAAGTCGCTTGCGGCGACATCGGTTCTGGCAAAATCGCCTCGGTAGAAACGATCATTGCCGCAGTCGCGTCACGGCTGATGACGCATGGAACCCTGTCAGGCCGCCAGATCCTCGTCACCGCCGGCGGCACGCGCGAAGCCATCGATCCCGTGCGTTTCATCGGCAATCGCTCATCGGGCAAGATGGGCATCGCGATGGCTGATGCTGCCTATTCTCGAGGAGCTGACGTCACCTTGATCTCCACAGTCGAGGTCGACCGCGCCTATCCGGTCCTGCTGGTAGAAACGGCGCTGGAAATGCAAGAAACCGTCGAGAGCGAGTTCGATACGTGCGATGCTCTGATCATGACCGCTGCCGTGGCTGATTTCCGACCTCTTTCAGTTTCTTCCCAAAAAATCAAGAAGACGGAATCGGAAGATTTCAACCTCGAGTTGACGAAAAATCCGGATATCATCGACCTTCTCGGCCGCATTAAACGCAAAGATCAGATTGTCATCGGGTTTGCGGCAGAGTCCGAAGAATTGGTCACCAACGCCGTCGGCAAGCTCAAACGCAAAAATCTCGACATGATTTGCGCCAACGACATCACCGTTCCCGACATCGGCTTTGGCTCTGACGACAACGCCGTCATTATCTTGAGCGCCGACGGCAAGCGCGAAAACCTGCCCCGCATGCCAAAACGCGCCATTGCCGAGCATCTTTGCGATCTGATCGGGCAGAAGTTCGCCTCGATGCAGAAAGAGAAAACAGCACCGATGAAGAAATAACATCCGCACGCAGGCTGTAACACAGGGCAAACAAACGAGCTTCGGATGATATACTCCCATATGTAATAAAGAGGCCTGCAACTTCAGGCGCTCTGGGTTGAAACCAATAACGGGGACAATTTCTGATGGCAAGAAACGAGGGTGACGACAAAGGCTCCGGAACCGGTTCTTGGCTAGCCGGACTGGTAGTCGGCGCAATAGGCGGAGTGGCGCTGGCGCTGCTCACCACCCCAAAAGCGGGCAGCGAAGTGCGCGGCATCGTGCAGCAGACCGCAACAGATCTGCCTGAGCGTGTTAGCGAGCTGGTCGATGATTCACTCGATCTGTACGCCTCTGCGCTAAACTACTGCCAACTCGTCATTGAAGAACAGACGATGCGGCTGAAAAGAGCTGTGGCTGCGGGAAAACTCGCAGCTGCCAAGAAGCGCGAAGAGCTGGAGTACGGTAACAGCTCAGTGCTGCCGTTTCAGCACCGCTAACTGCTGCCAGTGCCCGGCAGGGACCGAAAGAGGTATACAGCCAGTGG